>RCMY010000099.1_pt1 | contig 91872 bp, 81 predicted proteins | sample 2041341 | NCBI WGS metagenome assembly RCMY01 (sample SAMN09708234, study PRJNA481090) | Marine sediment metagenome, whole genome shotgun sequencing project. | reverse complement strand
CATTTTTGTTAATTTCTTCACTAGCTTGTGCGACTTTATTTAACAACTCATATGCGCTCATGCGTGCTGTGCCAAGGGTTTCAAGCCATACCGATAGGCCCGAACTGAAATGACCCACTAGCAAAAACCCGAAAGCAGTAATTCGAACAGGTATCCAGTCAAGGACCAACATGACTGACATTGCGTCTTCTATTTTGCTGTTTTCAGCGCTATTTTCACCAACAACCTCGTTATTTTCATCGTCAAGCGTTGCGACTCTATTGCAATTTAATGAGCTTTCGTTAGTGTTTTGCTCAGTAACATCAGCGTTATTTGCACAGACTTCACGCTTGCGAAAGAAAAGCCATTCTTTACAAACGGAATAAAACACCATTCCGGGTAAGCCCAATAATACGAAAAATATAATTACAGCTGCGTACTGTCGATAATTTATTAACACGAGCTGCTTACCTACAGTGGAAAGATCACCATCCTGATTACCGAAGCTTTCACTGTATAGTGCACATGCTTCAAGGTCGTGTCGGCTTGCTGCTTGTAAATAACGCTTATAGGTTTTGCGCGTTACAGGGCTACCGATGCATATCCACAGTGTAACTAGGTAAAGCAGAAAGATAAAAAAGCCGGGCAAGATAGCGAGCAGCAACCAAATAGCAATCGCAGGTAGTGCGGCTATTAATACCATTAGCCCAATTTCAGATTTATTTTCGCCATCTGCTTTTGAATCTTGAGAGTCATGTTTAAAAAGTGAGAGCATGCGAACGAAATATCGTTGCGCTATTGTTGCAATATGCCACGATCTTGATTTAGTCACTACGCGTTCAAGTGCGATAATAATTAGTAATGTAAATAGAGTCACAAACTTTGCATCCTTATATAGTGTAAAATTCAGTATAAGGACAATGCAAATGACTGCAAGTAATACAGTGACTTAGTTGAGACCTATTTTTTATTAGTAGTTGAGAGTAAACTTATGCCTATGTTAAATACTCAGGACGTTTAGTGCGTTACAGAAATCCTAGTATTAGGCCAACGAGTGACTTTATTCAGTATGCCATAGCCACTTACATCACAATAAAAAGGACAAAAAGTGTTAAATCAATATCATATCAATATCGTTGACGATGTTAACCGCGCGCTACATGAAGACCTTAACGACCACATGTTTGCAGCACCACCAAATTCAAATGGCGCTGCGCGTAGCCAAGCAGGTGATGGGCAACATGATATTACCGCACTGTTAATTGACGCCGAGACAAAAGCAAAAGCGCATATTATTACGCGTGAAGATATTATTTTGTGCGGGCGCGACTGGGCGCATCAGTCGTTTTCGATACTAGACCCAAGTCTTTCAATGGATTGGCACTTTAAAGATGGCGATTTTATTAAAGCGAACACCAGCATTGTTAACATTGAAGGTAATGCGCGTTCAATATTAACCGCTGAACGCACTGCACTTAATTTTATGCAAATGCTAAGCGGCACAGCCACTACTACGGCACACTACGTTAAATACTTAGCTGGATCAGGCACGCAACTGCTTGATACGCGCAAAACCATCCCTGGCTTTCGTCAAGCGCAAAAATATGCGGTTGCCTGCGGCGGCGGTAAAAATCATAGAATGGGCTTGTTTGACGCGTTTCTAATTAAGGAAAACCACATAAAGGCGTGCGGTTCAATAAAAAATGCTATTTTGCAAGCAAAGCACTTGCAAACCAAAAAAAGCGTTGAAATTGAAGTTGAAAACCTTGACGAGCTCCAGCAAGCTATAGACGCAGGCGCTGATATCATTATGCTTGACAACTTTTCCACAGAACAGATCCATCAGGCAGTTTCTATAAATAATCAACGCTGTAAGCTTGAAGTCTCGGGTAACATTACCGAGCAAAGGCTAACAGAATTGGCAAAAACAGGCGTTGACTTTGTATCTTCCGGTGCAATTACCAAGCATGTTCAAGCCGTTGATCTTTCCTTATTATTTCTCTAAAACCATAAAGTTAACCATTTAGTTGCCGTTAACTTAATACGGAAATTGTGTCAAAACCCACACTTAAGTATGCGCTTGCATACTTCACAACAGGGTTAACAGGCATATACTCATTTCCGAGGTCACAGAGACACACAATATTGAAACGTCTTTTGTTACCGTTATTAAACTAAACACTAAATTGTTAAAAATCGCGTTCACCGACGCTTGGAGAAATACTATGAACATGTCTACTGTTAAAAAGAACCAAAAAGGTTTCACCCTATGATTGTGGTTGCAATCATTGGTATTTTGGCGGCGATTGCGTTGCCGGCTTATCAGAACTATACGGATAAGGCGAAGTTTACTGAAGTAATTAATGCGACGGCGGCGGCGAAGTCTGCGGTTGAAGTTTGTGCTCAGATTAATAGTGGCGTAGCAAGTTGTGATGCTGGCGATAAAGGAATACCAGCTGGAGTAACCGCAGCTGCTGGTATTGTTGGTTTAGACGTAGCTGCTGGTGTAATAACTTCAGTTGCTGCCACTGATGCAGGCCTAGCAGCAGCTCAAATGGTCCTTACACCAACTTATCTGAATGGAAAAGTAACATGGGCACGTGCCTGTACCCCAGCAACCCTGTGCTAATTAGCTAATAAAAGCAACAAGCGTCTAAAGCCCAGTCTATCTGGGCTTTTGTGTCTTAAAAAATGAATTAAGAGGTGTACGATGGCCGCTGCTGCAACGCAAGATTTTGTTTGGAATGGCGCTGATAAAACCGGCAAAAAAGGTAAAGGTGAAATAACCGCCGTCAACTTAGCTGAAGCAAAAAACTTACTCAGGCGCCGAGGAATTTCGGCCTTACGCGTTAAGAAAAAATCAAAACCTTTTTATAAACGTGGTGATAAAGTAACAGCGGTTGATATTTGCGTTATGTCACGGCAAATAGCTACTATGCTAGGCGCGGGTGTTACTTTAATCCAAAGTTTAGACATGATTGGTCAAGGTCACACTAAAGCTTCTATGCGGAAACTGCTGGGCGAAGTCACAAACGAAGTGAGAGGTGGCAATCCCTTATCAGCCTCTTTGCGCAAACATCCTTTGCAATTTGATGATCTATACTGCGACTTAGTTGAAACCGGTGAACAATCGGGCGCTTTAGAAACAATCTATGACCGGATTGCGTTATACAAAGAAAAAGCGGAAGCCCTTAAATCTAAAATTAAAAAAGCCATGTTTTACCCAATTGCAGTAGTAGTGGTCGCTTTTATTGTTACAACGGTACTGCTTGTATTTGTAGTGCCTCAGTTTGAAGAGATTTTCGCCGGATTTGGCGCTGAGTTGCCTGCATTTACTCAAATGGTGCTGGCCTTATCTAACTTTGTGCAAAACTATGGGGTTTTCATTGGTGCAGGCATAGCCGCAGCAGGTTTCATGTTCGTAAAAGCCCATCGAAAATCGCTAAAACTTCGCGACTTTGTTGACGCTAGAATACTTAAAATCCCAGTCATTGGTGCTATTTTGAAAAAAGCCGCCATTGCTCGCTTCACGCGCACACTATCCACCACCTTTGCCGCTGGAGTACCCTTAATAGGTGCTCTAGAATCCGCCGCAGGCGCATCAGGCAACGCGGTATTTCGCGACGCAATATTATATATCCGCAAAGAAGTATCTGGCGGAGTACAAATGAACGCGGCCATGCGTGCCACTAACGTGTTCCCCGACATGGTTACGCAAATGGTCGCCATAGGTGAAGAGTCAGGTGCGGTCGATGAAATGCTAGATAAAATCGCCTATATTTATGAAGCTGAAGTTGACGATATGGTAGATGGCTTAACCGCCCTTCTAGAACCATTAATTATGTCTGTATTAGGCGTAGTCATAGGTGGCTTAATTATTGCTATGTATTTACCAATATTCGAAATGGGTGCCATAGTGTAGTAAAAAGAGTAATTAAGAGAAGAATTTTTTTTTCGCTCTATTTAATTACAATAAAGGCTTATCAGATGATAGGCCTTTTTTATAGCGAATAAATGCACATAGCGCCCGAATACATTATTATTAGACAAACGGCTAATAATCATCAACAAAGAGTAAATGCATGTTTGACTTTATGGCGCAATCGCCCACCTTTTATATTAGCTTTGTATTTGGTCTGTCTTTATTAGTAGGCAGCTTTTTAAACGTGGTTATTTATCGCGTGCCAGTGATGATGAAAAACGCATGGCAAGACGACATTGACGCCTACACAAAGGGGCCTGCTCATACCAACAAACGTCCGGTCTTCAATTTAATCAAGCCCGACTCCACCTGCCCTAAATGCCAACATAAAATACGCGCGTGGGAAAACATCCCGGTCATTAGTTGGTTGTTTTTGCGCGGCAAGTGCAGTGCATGTAAAACCTCTATTTCAATACGCTATCCGTTTGTAGAATTATTTACCGCCTTGTTAAGTGCATGGGTTGCCTACCGGCTTGGTTTTAATATTGTCGCCTTTGGTTTTATTTTCTGCACATGGTTATTAGTGGCCATGACCTTTATTGACCTAGATGAAATGCTGTTGCCCGATACTCTTACCTTATCGATGTTATGGATTGGGCTACTTATTGCCGCTTTCGCGCCCAAAATATCGCTTGAAGATGCCGTAATAGGCGCCGCGACTGGTTATTTAAGCTTATTTAGCGTGTACTGGCTATTTAAGCTAACAACCGGCAAAGAGGGCATGGGCTTTGGTGATTTTAAATTACTGGCCGCTATTGGCGCATGGGTGGGTTGGCAACACTTAGCTATTGTCATATTATTGTCGTCGGTAGTGGGCGCGGTAGTAGGGTTAACGCTTATGTTTATACAACGCAAAGACGGTAATTTGGCCATTCCTTTTGGCCCTTACTTAGCGGCCGCTGGATTTTTAACCATGCTGTATGGGAACGATATTGCCACTTGGTATTTATCAACAATACTATAATTTATGAGTACGCAAAAAAATAAATACATTGTCGGTGTAACCGGGGGTATAGGCAGTGGCAAAACCACGGTCACTAATATGTTCAAAAATAAAGGCATTGAAGTGGTTGATGCCGATGTAGTCGCTCGCGAGGTTGTCATACCCGGAAGTGAAGGCTTACAGCAATTAGTAGCGCACTTTGGTGAATCAATACTTAATGACACAGGCGATCTCAATCGCGCACTATTACGCGAAATTGTGTTTTCCGACCCACAAGCCAAACAAACGCTAAATCACATACTACACCCTCTTATTCGACAAAAAATGCTGAACCAATTGCAAAACACTCGGTCTCAATATTGTATTTTGTCTGCACCTTTATTGTTTGAAAATAATCTGCACACCTTAGTCAATAGAAGTGCAGTGGTTGATATTGAGGAACACCAACAGTTGACGCGCACAATGTCGCGTGACGGTGGTAATCAAAAAACTATACAAGGTATAATTAATGCGCAAGTGTCAAGAACAAAGCGGCTGTCGCTAGCCGACGACGTTATTGATAACACCCAAGGTATTAATAAACTTGTTGAGCAAGTTGAAAATTTACATCAACAATATTTGGCTTTGTCGGCATAAAATACAACGGTGGATCGCGAAAAGATTTCCATTCACCTTATGTTGTCGTATTTGTATAGTGAAACTTGGCAAAATAGCATGCATTTCGTCTTTGTTTTTGTGTAGAATGCACGCTCAATTGTGACACATGCTATTTTGATGAATAAATCACAAAAATAAGGCATGCACAAACCATTTATATATTAGGGAGAATAGAATGTCCGTCGCACTTTATGAATTTCCACTTTGTGAAAAAGTGCGGAACTACCTGCGACTCGAACAACTGCTTGCTCAGTTGGATCAGGCGAAAGTGGCACAAACCGAATACCAATACTTATACTTTTTAGGCATATTATTTAACGTAATGGATTTAGTTGACCGCCTTGACTTACGCACCGATTTTTTGCGAGATATTGATACTCATCAACGTAAACTGGCACATTGGTCGCAGCATCCAGATATAGATACTCAAGCCTTAGAGCTTGCACTGCAAAAGATGAACAGTCTTGGCAGTGATATTAAAAAGAACAAAAAGTTAGGTTCAAGCTTACGTGAAGAACGCTTTTTAATTAGTATTCGTCAGCGCTTTACAACGCCTGGTGGTGCCACAGCATTTGACTTACCTTCACTTTTTTGTTGGTTAAAGCAAGGCAATGAAGCGAAACAAATTGATGTTGAAAAATGGTGTGCACATTTATACTTAATTGAAGCGAGTTTAACTGTATTGCTGTCATTTTTACGTGAAAAATCAAGATTTGCCCCTATTTCTAGTAACAATGGTTTTTATCAAGGCACGGTAGAAGACAAAGTAGAATTAGTGCGTATTGAGTGTGATAACACCGTGCGTATATACCCAGTCGTTAGCGGCAGCCGCAATCGCTTTGGTGTAAAGTTTATGCAACTCAATCCTGAAGAGGGCAACAGCGGGGCCATAACCGGAAAGGTTGAATTTATGCTAGCCTGTTGCTAGTGTTTATTAACGAGTTTTGGATAAGTAATTGACTATGAAAGTAAAATGTCCCACCTGCCAAAAGGATGTAGTGTGGAATTCCGCCGCAGCCTTTCGTCCTTTTTGCAGTAAGCGTTGCCAATTAATCGACTTAGGCCAATGGGCTAATGAAGAACACAGCATTGCCGGTAACGAACACAAACAAGACATGTTGCCTGACAATATTGATGTTGAAGATATTGAAGCCATGTTACTTGCCCAACAATCTAACAAAGATGGATTTTTTAATTCCTAAATGAATAATTTAAGCGCTATTAACAACATACTTATTGTGGGCGGCACGCACGGCAATGAATTATCAGGCGTGCAGTCGGTGTCAAATTGGCTGGGCGACACAACATTGGCGCTAAATGACCTTGTGCCTAGCGCAAATTTACACTTTCATTTAGCTAACAAAGGCGCTATAAAAGCGCGTGCTCGCTTTGTTGAAGAAGATCTTAATCGGCAATTTACATTTGCTGCGTTAGACACACCATTACGTGAAAATTCGTCACTAGAAAAGAAAATAGCCCAACAGTTTAATCAAGCCTTCGGCCCTAAATCACCACCCACCGCCAGTAAAGTGTCTGCAACTGACTTTATCATAGATATTCATAATACCACCAGCAATATGGGGCCTACGCTAATCATATTAGTTAATGATGAATTTCATCAGCAGCTAGCGCGCTATGTAAAAACCCACATGCCTGTTAGCAACATATTAATTGAAGATCAATGCGCGTTTGAAGACAACGGCTATTTATGTAGCGTGGGCAAAAAAGGCGTGATGATAGAAGTAGGCCCGCAAGCCCACGGCACCGTGCGCGCCCTTCTATATCAACAAACTGTAGAAATGACCAAGCTTATTCTTGCTTATATTGAAAATGTGAACAGCCAGCAACACAAAGTATTACCCGAAGTAGAAGCCTTTCGACTCGGCACTGAGATTGCTTACCCAATAGATGCACAGGGTAACAAAGTTGCCATGATCCATCCTAACCTTGACGCTAAAGACTTTACGCCATTAATTAATGGGCAAGCTTGCTTCGTTGATTTTGAAGGTAATGATATCGTTTGGCAAGGCAAGACCACCTACCCGCATTTCATTGGAGAGGCGGCATACGATCATCTTAAAGTTGCTTTCGCAACGGCCGATAAATGTATGTTTTAAGAATGAAGTTGCATCATCTAGCTAAGCGTCAATAAGTAACACGACAAATCTACTGAGCATCTTTACGAAACCACATTGGTAATAGCGTTTTTACGCTATTTGCCTGCTATTTATCGTATATATCTTATGGTTGACTCAGTATGAAAGTATCTCTTGCAAACAGCATAATTGCGCTAAGTGTAACCTTATGCTTAAGTGCTTGTAATAATAACAGTCAAGAACAAACACAATACGAGGACACCCCTAGGATTGTGAAAACGCAAGTACTTTCGAAATTTGATGGTTATGTACAACGACACCTTACCGGTAAACTGCAGGCAGCAGATACTACCTCACTTTCGTTTGAAGTAAGCGGTGTGGTTAAAAAAGTGTATATCAATTTAGGTGAGTCGTTCAAAAAAGGCGATTTATTGGCCGAATTGGACACTGAGCTATACATGTTAACGGCTAATCAGCACTCCAGTTTATATTCAGAAGCCCGAGCCGCTCGTATTGAGGCAAAACAAAGCTTAGAACGAAACCTTTCATTAAAGCAGCAAAGTCTTGTCTCGCAAGCGGTAGTTGATAACTCTCTCGCGGCATTTGATATTGCAAACGAACGCGTTAATAGTGCATTAAGTGCGTTTCAAATAGCCAATAAAAACTATTCAGACACCAAACTTTATGCCCCTTATGATGGCAAGGTATCGCAACGTCTTATTGAGCCATCACTACAAGTAACGCCGCAAAATCTAGCGTTTACAATACAGGGGAACGCAAATTTAGAAGTCAACGCAGTGGTACCTGAATCACTTATTGGTAAAATTAAGTTAGGTGAAGACGTTAGCTTACGCATCCCCGCACTTAGTGACAAGCAGCTTTACGCGGGTACTTTAACCGAAGTGGGCACGCAGGCTTCAGTCGCTAATGCCTTTCCCATTACCATCACATTTAATCAATCTTATTCGCGTTTATTGCCGGGCATGTCAGCAGAGATACTTTTACCCATCCGAGAATTTTCAGCGCCCAGCGTGCTGCAGGCGTCTGCAAATAATAAAAGTATATTCGATATTCCGCTAAGTGCAGTAGCGTCAGACGAGCAGGGGCAATATGTTCAAGTTATTGATACGCATGACAATAATTACTTAGTACGTAAACTCTATATTGAAATAGCACAAACACTTCCTCAATCTATTTTAGCGCGACTTAGCAATGAGAATAGCAACGAAACGGATAACGAAATTGAAGTCGTCACCGCGGGCGTGGCTTTTATTACCAATAACCAGCGCGTAATGCCGCTAAATAAAATTCAGCAAATTTATAATCAATAAGGCGACGATAGATGATTAATTTATCTGAATTTGGCGTCAAGTATAGCCGCACTGTAATGGTAACGGTATTTGGTTTAATGTTGTTTGGATTATTCAGTTATTTCACTTTACCTGCACAAGAAGACCCCTCAGTAAAAGTAAGAGAGGCGGTTATTTCAACTAGCTTTCCGGGCATGCCGGCACAGCAAATTGAGCTATTAGTTACCAAAACGCTTGAAGAAGGCGTGAGAAACGTTGACGAAGTAAAAGAAATCCGCTCTGTTTCGGTACTTGGAAAGTCGACCATTTACGTCCAGCTTTACGATCGCTATTTTGATTTAGACCAAATTTGGGACAAAGTACGCAATGAAATAGACAAGGTTTCCCATCAATTACCTGAGGGTACATTGCCGCCGTATGTGAACGACAATTTTGGTGACGTGGCAATACTCACCGTGGCCATTCAAGCACAAAGCGGCATTGATATGGGCGAATTGTTTGATATTGCGCAACACGCGCGCGATGAACTGTATTTAGTAAAAGGCACGCAATCGGTTGATATTTTAGGGGCTCAGCAAGAAAATATTGTGATTGAATTTTCGGATGTGAAAGCCGCGCAATTAGGGATAGCTCCTTCACAACTCCTTGCCACTTTACAGGCCGAAAATGTGCTGCGCTCAGGCGGCATTGTTGATATTAACGGCACCAGTTTTAATGTTGCGCCTAGTGGTAACTTTGACTCGTTGGAAGCCATCAAAAATGTCGTTTTTCCATTAAAAGACAGCAGCCATACCATTCAATTACGAGATATCGCTAAGGTTTACCGCGATGTGGTTGACCCACCACAACAAACTGCATACTTTAATGGCAAGCCCGCCATTGTGTTAGCCATTGCTAAAAGTGATCGATATAGCGTGATTGATATATCACCGCGAATTGAAGCCCGTATTGCCGAACTTGCACGTATAATGCCCCTTGGCGTAACCATGCAAACCATTACTCGCCAAGCCGATCAAGTTGAAAGTGCGGTAGATGGCATGTCTATAAATGTTGTTCAAACACTCTCTATTGTGCTTGGCGTGGTCATTTTATTTTTAGGCTTGCGCATAGGCCTAATCGTCGGAGCCACTGTGCCCGCCGTAGTACTAATTGTATTGGCCATGTTGAACTTTAGCGGTATGGTGCTTGAACGAATGAGTTTGGCCACATTGATTATTTCACTAGGCCTGCTGGTAGACAATGCGATTGTGGTGGCAGAGGACTTTAAAAAACGCATAGAAGCAGGTGAAGAACGCATGCATATTGTGCGCAATATAGGACGCACCTTAGCCATACCTCTTTTAACCTCATCAGTAACCACCATGTTAGTTTTCTTACCGCTAATGCTGGCGGAAAGTATTTCGGGTGAATACACGCGCTCTATTTCAATTGTGATTATTTATGCCTTAGCCATTTCATGGTTATTGTCATTAATGGTCACGCCCTATCTATGCTTCTTATTCATTAAGGACCCAAGTCAACGCTCGGATAAATCGGGCTTCTCACAAAAAAGTCACATCTTTTATCATCTAAACAACGCCTATCGAATCTTTTTATCTGCCATATTAAAACAACGTCTTTTATTTATGGTGCTAATGCTGTTGATGTTTGTAACCGCAGGCGCAGGTTTACAATGGGTTCCAATTAAGTTTTTCCCCGACTCAGATCGTGCCCAAGTATTGGCTTATATTGACTTGCCTTCGGGCTCAACTATGCGCGAGACCGAAAGAAACCTACAGGCAGTCTTCCGCATTCTAGACAACCAAGAAAAATATCAGCATGTTGATCACTATGCTGCCTACGGCGGATTTGGCGGGCCTCGCTTTGTGCTTTCGCTAACACCAATAACACCCGAATCAAACAAGGCCTTTTTGATGCTTAATTTGTCAGACCGTCAGCATCAAGATGACATTGTAAGATTTTTACGTGATGACTTTGCAAAGCAATTGCCTAATTTACAGGTTCGTGTCACTAAAATGTTTTTTGGGCCATCTGATTCCAATAAGCTAGACATCCAAGTAATAGGACCTGATCGCGACGTCGTGTACCAAACTGCACAACAAGTAAAAGAGATAATGCGCTCGTTAAAAGGCACCATTGAAGTAATTGATGATTGGGGTAGCAAAACCTCTCAAGTAAATGTGAATATTGACCAAGCTCGCGCTAAGCGTGCTGGCGTAACATCTGCAGATGTCGCCCTGTCTTTGCAAAGCTTTTATAGTGGCGTGACGATATCCGAGCTACGCGAAGGCGATGATTTAATTCCTATTGTGCTGCGAGGAGACAAACAAGATCGTTTAGATTTTTCACGTATTTATTCAATCAATGTTTACAGCAATAGTCGCAATGTGAATGTGCCATTAGAACAAATTGCATCTATAGAATTTACTCCCCAGTTTGCCAGAATTGCACGCGAAGATTTATTTAGAACCGTGACCATTGAGGGTAAAAATGTATTTTTAACCGCAGAAAATATGCTGCCCTTATTGCAACCTCAGCTAGATGCTTTGGCAGCAACGCTCCCCTACTCACACCGCATTGAGATTGACGGCGTAGTAAAAGAATCGATAGAGTCGCAGGAATCTTTAAGCACTTACATTCCATTATGTTTAAGTATAGTAGGCTTAATCTTAATTGCCCAGTTCAACTCTTTACGCCGCGCCGGCATTGTGATGCTAACCGTGCCATTAATCCTCATTGGTGCAGTGGTTGGTTTACTGGTGTCGGGCGCTAACTTTGGTTTTATGGTAGTGCTTGGCTTATATGCGCTAGCGGGTATTATTGTTAACAACGCTATTGTGTTGATTGATAGAATTGAAATTGAACGCAAAGGCGATACTAACAATGATGATTTTGCAGCACTTATAAGTGCTTGTACGCACCGCTTGCGCCCTATTATCATCTCGACAACTACCACCATATTAGGCTTACTGCCATTAATTGTAAGCAAAGACCCGTTATTCTATGGAATGGCCAGCGCTATAGCCGTCGGTTTAGGCATTGGAACTTTACTAACCCTAGGCGTAGTGCCCGTTCTGTACAGCTGGTTTTTTTGCATCACGCCTAAAACAATAGCGCAAAATAAAGAACAACGTGTTAAGTTCGTTGAAGCACAATAAAACTCCGTTGCCCTTGAATTTTAGCTAACAAGGGCATTAAACATCAGCGGCTTTTCAAAGTTGCATTGTTTTAGTATTATAACTATCAATCAAAACAATTGAACCCCACACTGTGTCTAAACGTATCAGTATGCAACACAACAAATCAAGGAACATGTTCGACGATGACTTCGCGCATAAAAAAAGCCGAGCCACATGCTAAAGTAACTGAAACACAGTTTGACCCAATAATTCTGCTCAGAACGCCCAAATTAAATGAAGGCGATAAGAATGATAAGCGTGAAGAAATAGCCCGCTATTTTATTAACACCTTTGACGCCTATACGCATCTTTTTAATTGCTTAGCCGATGATACCGGTTTTTATCAGAAATCTATTCCCTTGCGCCATCCTCTCATTTTCTACTTGGGGCACACCGCAACATTTTTCATTAATAAGCTCTTATTAGCAAAATTAATACCCGATAGAATTGATGCACACATGGAGTCGGTGTTTGCGGTGGGGGTTGATGAAATGAGTTGGGACGATCTGAACAACGACAATTATGACTGGCCAAGTGTTGCTGAAGTAAAAAATTACCGTAGTAAAGTGCGCGCCACCGTGCTTGAGTTGATCAATTCCCTAGAACTCAGCCTACCCATTAATTGGGAAAACACGTGGTGGCCTATTATTATGGGCATTGAACATGAGCGCATACATTTTGAAACTTCTTCAGTTCTAATAAGGCAGCATGATCTTGCCCTCGTCAAATCACAGCCGCAGTGGCCTGTTTGTAAAGACACCGCTGAAGCGCCACGAAATAAGCTAATAAAGGTTGCTGCGGGTACGGTTAAAATAGGTAAGCGCTTTGATGACGCTTATTACGGTTGGGACAATGAATACGGCGAGCACGAAGCTGAAGTTGAAGAATTTAAAGCGAGCCAATATCTGGTAAGTAATCAAGAGTTCCTTGAGTTTGTTGAAGCCGGTGGCTATGAACAAAATCGGCACTGGAGCGACGAAGGTCGTTCTTGGCGCCAGTTTACCCAAACTAAACATCCAAGCTTTTGGCGATGGCAAAATGGCTGGCAACTTAGGCTAATGACCGAAGAAATTGAGATGCCTTGGGACTGGCCAGCAGAAGTTAACTTTCACGAAGCTAACGCTTTTTGTAAATGGAAAGGGGAGAAAAGCGGGCAACTCATTCGCATGCCGACAGAAGATGAATGGTATCGATTATGTTCAGAAGCCGGCGTTAAAGAGATAGACAATAAAGCTGCCAGTGCGAACTTGCATTTAGACCACTTTGCGTCGCCCTGCCCCGTGAATAGATATCCACATGGCGAATGGTTTGATGTTGTTGGAAATGTTTGGCAGTGGACAGAAACCCCAATTTACGCCTTCGACAATTTTAAGGTGCATCCCTTATACGATGATTTCACCACGCCGACGTTTGATGGTCAGCATAACCTGATAAAAGGGGGCTCGTGGATATCAAGCGGCAATGAATCACGCCTTGCTGCACGTTATGCGTTTAGGCGCCACTTTTCACAGCACGCCGGATTTCGTTATATTGCGTCTGATGTTGAAGCAACGCATCCGAATACTTATTATGAAAGTAACCAGTTGCTCTCAGAATACGCAGAATTTCATTTCGGCGATTCATGGTATGGGGTTGATAACTTTCCAAAAGCACTTGCTGATATTGCAATTGAAGCTGTTCAAGGAAAATCCACTGTCAAGGCGCTCGACTTAGGATGTGCCTGCGGCCGTGCCACCTTTGAACTCGCCCGTAAGTTTGATGCAGTTGACGGTATAGACTTCTCTGCCAACTTCACTCGCTTAGGCGTTAAAATGGCAGAACAGGGCGCGGTTAGTTACGCGCGAACCGAGGAAGGTGAGTTGGTTAGCTATCATACTCGTACCTTACAAAACTTGGGACTAGACGAATGTGCTGAACGTGTGTCGTTTCATCAAGGAGACGCCTGCAATCTCAAGCCTCAATTCTCGGAATACGATTTAGTACTGGCGGCAAATTTGATAGATCGTTTATATCAGCCAAGGCGCTTTTTAGATAGCATGCGTGACCGCATAAACGAGGGTGGACTTCTTATAATTGCTTCACCTTACACTTGGCTGGAAGAGCACACGCCTAAGGATGAATGGATTGGCGGGTTTAAAAAAGATGGGGAAAGCTATACCACCTTGGACGGTCTGAAAGATCATCTCTCAAGCCACTTCACATTAATTGGCGAACCCCGCAAGGTGCCTTTTGTTATTCGTGAAACTCAGCATAAGTTCCAGCACACTTTGTCTGAAGTCACTATATGGGAGCGGTTGCCGCGTAAATAAGCGCGCTAATGCTTAACGCTAGCAAATAATATCACGCAACATATCTGTGTATTAACGCCATCAGTAAATTACAGCGGCAACTGTAATTTACTGATCTGAATCAAGCTTTTTGTTTAAAAACTATGTCAGTCTGTGTTTCAAACTACAATAGTACTTTGTTGACAAGAGACGATATCCGTGGAAATAGATAAAAAAGTAGCGCAGCGGATCATATCACTTATTGATCTAACCTCTTTGAGTGGAACCGAAACCCCTGCTCAGATTATCCTATTGTGTGAAAGTGCGCGCACTGCTTATGGTAATACCGCGGCTATTTGTGTCTATCCACAATATGTGCAAGCGGCAAAAACGTTTCTAGACGCAAACTCACTAACCATAAAAATCGCCACGGTCGTCAACTTTCCTTCCGGTCAAGAGTCTGTTCAAAAAGTGGTCGCTGATACACAGTTGGCTATCCAGCACGGTGCCAATGAAATTGATATTGTACTGCCTTATCAAGACTTGATGGCAGACAATGTTGATTCTGTAGAAGCAATGTTACATGCATGCAAACAGGCGTGTAGTAATGAAGCAGCACTTAAAGTCATCATTGAATCGGGAGCATTAGATTCACCCGCTAATATCACTAAAGCCTGCGAATTATCCCTTAAGCATGGTGCTGATTTCATCAAAACCTCAACCGGTAAAGTAAGGGTAAATGCTACTCACAGTGCCGCAAAGCTGATTTTGGATGCAATTAAGGAATCAGGTAAGCTTAATGTAGGTATCAAAATATCGGGTGGTGTTAAAACGGTTGAAGAAGCTGTCGACTATTTAGCTATCGCACAAAACATTATGGGCGATAAGTGGATAAATGAACGCCACTTTAGATTTGGCGCAAGTTCACTGTTAAATAATGTGCTTGAACATATCCAACAAACAGGCCAGTTGCCTTCAAAGGCACAGTAATGACAAACTTAACAGCCATCATAAACCTTAAAGAGCAAGGCATGCTGCTATCAACTTTGCAGATAAATAAGCTAATAACAGCCTGCACCAACCTATCAGCAAGCGATTCACAAATAGCAGCGTTCACCAAAGCGGTATATCATCATGGCATGACGAATGCCGAAACCGCTGCGTTAACCGCGGCCATGAGTCATTCCGGTGAGCGTTTTACGTGGAGCCTAAATGGCCCCGTTGTAGACAAACACAGTACCGGAGGAGTCGGCGATTTTGTTAGCTTAGTACTCGCTCCTACCATGGCCGCATGTGGCGCATTTGTGCCTATGATAAGCGGTAGAGGTTTAGGCCATACCGGTGGTACCGTTGATAAACTTGAAAGTATTCCCGGATATAACACCTCCCCTTCATTGCAACAGTTTCAGCACTGCGTAGAACAAGTGGGAATGGCCATTGTTGCGCAATCGCCTTACTTAGCCCCGGCAGATAAACGCATGTACGCGATAAGAGATGCGAACTCAACCGTGGCGAGTGTGCCTTTAATTGTATCCTCAATTTTGTCAAAAAAATTAGCTGAAGGCCTTGATGCACTGGTGATAGATTTAAAATACGGTAACGGGGCCTTCGCCAATAACGATGACTTTGTCTCTGCACTAAAAACAATGATCATTGATGTTGCAGACCTATTGGATATGAACATTCAATGTGTAAGCACCCAAATGAATGAGCCTATTTCTTTTAATGTGGGAAATAGTCTTGAAATTAAAGAAGTGATTGAATTTTTAAGCGGTAAAAGACGCCATCCACAAGCGCTCTTTTTACTTGAAAATTTGGCCTCACCCTTATTGATAAATACCAAAATGGCAAGCGATCAGCAGCAGGCTCGTAATATGATAACTCGCGCTCTTGAGAGCGGAAACGCAGCCGAACATTTTGCTAAAATGACCCGTTACTTAGGTGGTCCTTCAGATTTAATTAGTCGCCCCAATGCCTATTTAGAAGATGCGCATGTCATCAAGCCTGTTTTCGCCAAACACGCGGGTCAAGTAACGGGCTACAACATGAAATACCTAGGTGAAATGTGCAGACGTCTAAGCGCATCTAGCGCAAACCCAAACACAATTATTAGCCATAGAACCGGTGTGAGCGATTTACTACCTGTGGGCGCAGTCATTGATACTGCAATGCCCTTGTGTCACTTGCATGCAGAAAGTCAAAATGATTGGGATATGCATGCTCGCTTTTTGCAAGATCACTGCTTTGCTATAAACAAGTCTGAATCTTGTCAGGTATTACCACAAGTATTACACTTAACAAGCGAATCATCAAAATGAAACGCGCATTAGTTATCGTATTAGATTCAGTTGGCGTAGGCGCCAGCCCAGATGCCAGTAAGTTTGGCGATATAGGTGCAAATACGCTACTGCATATTGCTCAGGCTTGCGCCGCTGGGCAATGCGAACAAGGTCGTAGTGGAGCTTTACACTTACCGAATCTACAAACGCTTGGCTTGCAACCTTGCTGTGAGTTAGCGAGCAACCAATTGCTGCCACTGCGAGAAGTAATTGCCCCACTTAATGCCGCTTATGGCTGTGCTTCAGAAATAAGTACCGGCAAAGATACTACGTCAGGTCATTGGGAAATGATGGGATCACCTGTACTTTTTAACTGGGGCTACTTTACAAGTCCCATTAATTCCTTCCCTAATGAGTTTATTACCTCTTTTGTTGGACAAGCAAAGCTACCCGGCATATTGGGTAACTGCGTTGCATCGGGTATTGAGGTTATTGAGCGCTTTGGTGAGCAGCATATACTAACGGGCAAGCCCATTTGTTACACCAGCGCAGATAGTGTTTTTCAAATTGCATATCACGAGTCGGTGATGTCTTTAGAAAGAGCGGAATCAATTTGCTTAATTGCCAGAAGATTATTAGACAAGCATAATATTGCCCGAGTTATTGGCAGACCATTTACGGGTAAAGACGCCAACAGCTTTCGCAGAACGGCCAACCGCAAAGACTATTCGGTACAACCCCCTGAAGCGACCTTTCTTGATTACTTAATTAGCCATAATGGCCGTGTTATTTCGGTCGGTAAAATTGCCGATATATTTGCCAATAAAGGCATAAGCCAAGCGATCAAGGCTAATGGGCTAAATCAATTGATGGATAAAACCATTGAAGCCTGGGAAAGCTGCCGTAATAACGATCTTGTGTTTACCAATATTGTGGATTTTGACACCCTATATGGTCACCGCCGTGACGTTAATGGTTATGCATTGGCGCTGGAGCAATTTGACCTGCGTTTAGGAGAACTATTGGCACAGGTCAAAGAGTCAGATTTAGTCATTCTAACGGCTGATCACGGATGTGATCCCACATTTGCCGGTACTGATCATACCCGCGAGTATGTGCCATTGCTTGCCAAGGGCAACATTCAATCGGGCAGTATTGGCGTACGCAGTAGCTTTGCAGATATTAGCCAAAGTTTGGCTGAATACTTTGAGATACCGAAAATGCCTTATGGAAAAAGCTTTATCAACCACCGTAATTAGAGACTAATCATGACCACCCCACACATTAATGCCAAAGCTGACGAATTCGCAAAAACCGTACTTATGCCCGGTGATCCATTACGCGCTAAATATATAGCTGAAACCTATTTAGACGATGTAAAGCAGGTCAATAGCATTAGAAATATGCTGGGCTATACGGGGCGGTTCAATGGCAACCGAGTTTCGGTAATGGGTTCAGGAATGGGTGCCCCTTCGATCTGTTTATACGCGCATGAGCTTTACAGCTACTTTGGCGTTGAGAATATTATCAGAGTAGGAAGTTGCGGTGCATTGCAAACGCATGTTAAATTAAACGACATTGTTTTTGCCATGGGGGCAACAACCGATTCAAACATCAATCGTATTAGGACAAATGGTTGCGATATTGCTGCAATTGCCAATTTTGATTTACTACAGCAGCATGTAAGTAAAGCAAAAGAGAAAAACCTAAGGTTTCATGTCGGTAATGTTTTTACGACTGACCTTTTTTACAATGCGAATGCACAAACAGCCACTACCATGACGCGATTCGGTGTTTTGGCCGCAGAAATGGAGGCCGCCGGTTTGTATTGCTTGGCAGCGGAATTAGGCAAAAAAGCATTAGCCGTTTGTACAGTGAGCGACCATATTCTCTTGGGTCAACAGCTTAGCGCCGTTGAACGGCAAACTGGCTTTGATGCAATGCTTGAAGTCGCATTGCTTAGTATTCCTATACACAAATAGCGTCTATAAATTAGCGCATTAATTGAACCTGACTCTTTTTATTTATTTTTATTTACGCTGGAGAACCTAATGAAAGCGGTATTTCTTGATACCAAAACCCTTGGTGACGACGTCGATTTAGCGCCAATAGAGCATGTCACGGGTGCTCTGCAAAAATATGACAGCACTTCGCAAAGTAACGTGATTTCTCGAATTAAGGGCTTTGATACGGTACTGGTTAACAAGGTTGTGCTTAGCCGTGAACATTTACAGGCAAGCCCTGCGCTTAAAACAATTGCGGTGGTGGCTACCGGCCTCAATAATATTGATTTGGATGCAGCGAAAGATCTCGATATACGCGTATTAAATGTGCTTAATTATGGCCGCTCAACAGTTGCTCAGCATACCATGGCACTAATATTAGCACTGGCCACTCGACTGCTCGATTATAATCGCGATGTGCGATTAGGACGTTGGGGAAAAAGCGATATGTTTTGCCTGATGGATTACCCGATTATAGAATTGGAGGGTCGCACACTAGGTATTATTGGTTACGGCGACCTAGGACAAGGTGTGGCTGAGCGAGCAAAAGCATTCGGTATGAATATTGTGCTAGGTACCCGGCCCGGTCAGCCAAGTGGTGAGACCGACAATTACCCACGACTTCCCCTTGATGAACTGCTGCGTCAAGCCGATGTGGTTTCGCTTCACTGTTTGCTTACTGACAGTACACGAAACCTAATTGGTTCCCGTGAATTGAATTTAATGAAAAAGGACGCCTTGCTAATTAATACCAGTCGCGGTGGCTTGGTCAATGAAGCGGCACTGGCAGATGCCTTGCGAGCAGGCACAATTGGCGGGGCTGGATTTGATGTTTTGACCGAAGAGCCGCCACAAAATGGTAACCCTTTGCTGGCCAATGATATCCCAAATTTGATTATTACGCCGCACTCTGCTTGGGCTAGCCGCGAAGCGCGGCAGCGGATCGTGGATATTATAGCGCGTAATATTGCTTCAACGATCTGACTAGGCAATTATACAATCGTGTGGTGAGTCAACACTGCTAGAAGCTTATCAATCGTTGTAATATTATTAAGCAGCGTCGCCACTTTTATCCACACTTTTATCCACACGTTTATCCACACTATGAACACTATCTATAGACTAATATTACTGATACTAATTAAGCGTTGTTTAACTCTCGATATTAAGGAATAATATGTACAAGCTCTTTTAGATGCGGTTGCCACGTTGATTCAGCAAATAGTAAACTTTTCTTTTCTTCTTTTCTTTCATCAAACCGCTCTTGCACACCCATTTTATTTAAAATTTAGGAAATATCATGCAAAAAATAGTAATTGTAGGTGGAGGTGCGGGTGGTCTAGAGCTAGTTAGTCGATTAAGCAAAACACTCGGTAAAAAGAAGCGGGCGGAAATTATATTGGTTGACCGCAACCCTACTCACGTATGGAAACCCTTGCTACACGAAGTAGCTGCCGGTGTTATTGACAAAAACTCAGATGGCGTTGACTATGGTATTCATGCTGCTCGTCTAAAATACCAATTTCTGTTAGGCTCGATGAATCATATTGATCATCAGAAAAGTGAAATTCACCTTGATCCTATTCTTGATGAAGAAGGTGAAATTTTATTACCCGCAAGAACCATACATTACGATTACCTAGTGTTAGCGATAGGCAGTGTGAGTAACGATTTTGGCACACTCGGCGTCAGTAAATACGCGCATTTTTTAGATTCATTGCCGCAAGCTGAGCGTTTTCACAAAGCCTTGTTAAATCAGTTGCTGAAAATTAACCAACTTAATGATGAAAATAAAACCTTAAAAGTGTCCATTGTTGGAGGCGGTGCCACAGGCACTGAACTGGCGGCGCAGTTGCATCACGTCGCTAACTTGGCACGCTCTTATGGCATGCCAAATATGTCAGCAAAACGCTTGCAGGTTACCATTATAGAAGCCGGTGAGCGAATACTGCCGGCTCTGCCTGAACGCATTACCAACTCAGCACGTAAAGCGCTGGTAAAATTAGGCATTGACGTACTTGAAGGCACGCGGGTTACCGAGGCACAAAAAGAAGGGTTTGTGACGCAAAACAGAGGCTTGATTGAGGCTGATCTATTGGTATGGGCAGCAGGTGTAAAAGCGCCGGATTTTTTGCAAGAATTAGGTGTATTTGAAACAAACCGTTCACAACAAATTGTGGTTACGCCTTATTTACAAAGTACCATTAGTGACAAAATTTATGTAATTGGCGATTGCTGTGGTTTTAAACAAGATAATGGCGCATGGGTGCCGCCAAGAGCACAATCAGCGCATCAAATGGCGACTATTGCGGGTACCAATATAATCAACACATTCAAATCTAAGCCACTTAAATCATTCAAGTACACCGATTATGGATCGCTAATACATTTAAGCAAATACAGCACCGTGGGGTCGTTAATGGGTAGCTTAACTAATGGCAGTATGTTTATTGAAGGTCGATTAGCGCGTTTGGTATATATTTCGCTATATAATATGCACCAATTTTCGGTACATGGTTGGTTTAAAGGCATGTTAGTTTTACTTAATCGAAAAGTCAGCAATTTAGTAGGTACGCGACTAAAACTTCATTAGTCATTCACAATCACTTATATAGAACAAAGCCGAGCACTCTTAAGTGCTCGGCCTTGTTTCATTACACACATAAAACCTTATGAATGCTATTATAATAGTGGAGGTGTGGTTGAGTTTATAAGTGCATCAATCTCTTGGCTTATGACCTTGTGGTCTTTAAGTTGCTCAAACCAATCGTTTGCTACAGCATCACTGTGCAAACCCAGTAAACTGCCAAGCACAGCACCGCGGTGGACGTTATCACCGCCCACATTAGTGTTCACCAAAAGCGCTTGCCAAGGATCGTCATAATATTTGTAAGCTAAATACAATACAACAGGCCACGCGTCTTCAATATAGCAAGCCCGAGAAAAAATATGCCCCACCACCTGATGATCGGGCAAATTGCGTTTTATTAGCGCTTCTAAATCCACACCAGCAGCGCCCTTGCCTGCTTGAACTAATAATGCTTTAACGCTGGCTTTATCATTTTTATGCATAAGACCACACAGCAACTCCACATAACGATCGCATACCTGCATTAACGTTTCATCAGGGTGTGTTAAGGCCAAATGCTTTCTACAAATCGCCTGTATTTTAGACGCTTCGGTTCCTTTAAGCTTTTCACAAAATACTAGGGGCGCAACCGTTACCAAACCGCCAATAGACGCAGTGTCGTGTGTTTTCATAGCACATTGTTCGGGCAAGCGTTCTTGCGCCAAGTTTGCAAAAAATCCTCTATGATATGACTCGGCGTAAGTATCAGGATGCGCGGCAGGTTGCGCCGTCATAAAATCTATATAGGCGTTAACGAAAGACTTTCGATTGTAAAGCCCTTCGGTGTCTGCTAAAGAGCGCATAAGCACGCGGGTACAATGTGCGTTCAAGGTATTTTCACCCGCCTGCATTCCCTGATGATAGTGTACATTTGGCGTATCCCAGTACTGCGCTTTATCTTTTAAAATAATGTCACCCACAACTTGGGGCGCGTTATTATTAGGTGCGTTATCGCTAGATTGGCGACCGCCTTTGCGCTTAGAATGCAATGACATAATTGATGATGGATGAAACTCGGGCGCGGCTTCAAAGCGCCCAATTCCGCCGGGGAACGCTCGCTCTATTTCTACAGGTTGATAATACCAGTGCACCGGCATAGCAAGCGAGTCGGCAACAAACTGTGTTTTAAGCGCACTGGCAACGTGGTGTGATAAAGAAGAATTATGACGCATAGCTAGGCTCCGTATTCGTGCTATAAAAAGTCTGAAGGGCGACTGTCTCTCATCAACACATCTAATTTTCGTTGCGCTTGCTTGGGCTTACTTAAATCGGTTATTTCAATCATTTCACATTCATCTTTAATCATTTCAGAGATGAGGCTAGGATAATGCCGGCAGTCTTCAGGTCTATCCAAGTATATACTGCAGTTGTATTTATTTGGTTCAAGCGGATTCATTTTGGGAATAAGTTCAAGAAAAGGACACCGCTTAAGCCTGACACCTAATTTAGGGTCAAACCAGATTTCGTTATCTTTCACAAATTTGAAGATATCTGGATTAAATATCTCCCACTGATCTATTTCTGCTTTTGTAGCTGACAACGCACCATCGCCGTATTTGATGCAGCACTTTCCGCATTGATTACAATCTTTCATATATGGCCATATGGTGAAGTGTTGAGCTGCAGTGTAGCACTGGCAAACTTGTAGAGCCATCGCATAAGGCAATCAGATAATAGCCCATGGTGAAAAGAATTTGTTTTAACGGTGCCGTCTTCTCCATAAAACCGTCTTCTTTGCAAAACCGTCTTCTTTGCAAAACCGTCTTCTCCGCGAAGGCGGAGATCTGGTCGATGTCACATAAATATGTTAACAAACATTTATCTACATAAAGTAAGGCGAGTTCCAAAGAGATCCTCGATGCCTCGTAATACTGTTCGCTTTATACATAAACCGTCTTTCCCGAGGCATCGGGAATCTTCTTGTAACTCGCTACTTGTTTCTAAAGCTGTTGTTTTAATTGATAAATATCGTACACTCACCAGATCCCCGCATTCGCGAGGAAGACGAAACATAAGCTAAGACGATCAGCATTACGATGCCTCGATAATGACTCGTTTTTAGCGTAACCGAACAGCATTAGACATTCGCCGCAATCGCGTTATTAAGCTAGGCTATCTGACGTTATAGAGGTTGTTTTGTATAACTAACGCGTAGATAATACCCAATCGTTTATTTTTACAACTATTCCCTTATTTAACTTATTTAACTAAACAACTACAAAATTTGATTATGCCAAAACGCCGCTCAGCCAAAGCCAAAAGTGCAACCGCTAAAAATAGAATATCGCAAGAAACAACTGGCGATAATCAGTTTAGTGACTCAAACATTGCAGGTGAAAGTAAAGTTGAGCAAGTAGATCCATCCACCAACAATACTGACGCTATAGACAAACGAGATGAACGACGTGGTACAAAAACCGCGGCGCTAAGACAAACCCTGCGATATTCTCAAAAGGAAGCCCTAGCCTCCTCTGCCATGACGGCCACTAGCGATAACTTTTTTAATGCTTTTGCTATATATCTGCAAGCAAGCATGACGCAGCTCGGCATTTTAACCGGTATACCCCAATTATTTGGCGCGATTATGCAGATTATTTCGATATGGCTGAGCAATCATTTTTGCCGCAAGCAAATCATTATCTACAGCGCGGTTTTACAATCCATTGTATTGCTGTTAATGGCAACCTTGGCGCTAACTAGACCCACAAATTCTATTTGGTATTTTATTTTGCTGGTGTTAATACACCACGGATTGCTTAATATTATTCAACCTCAGTGGCGTGCGTGGATGGGCAGTATTGTACCAGCAGCAAGGCGCGGTTCATTTTTTGCTTTACGCACCCGCATCATTATGTTCGCGTCTTTATGCGTATTTCTTGGCGGAGGCGCTTTGTTGACGGCTACCAATAAAGTAGAGCTCGCGTGGCTCGGATTTTCATTATTGTTTCTAGTTGCTGCAATAGGACGACTTAATTCAGCTTGGCTATTCTCAAAAATGGATGATGATCAAGCACCAGATACCAAAATCGCGTTCGTCAAAACCTTATTTGCGTTTAAAGAAGCCATGCAAGACCCTGTGTTTAAACAATATAGCTTTTTGATTGCGACCATGAGTGCAATGGTTGCCATATCGGCTCCCTTTTTTGCAGTGTATATGCTAGAGCACTTAAAATTCACTTATTTAGAGTTTGTATTAGCGGGAATTTCGTCAATTGTCACGCAGTTTTTAACCTTAAAATATTGGGGGAAATTTAGCGATAAGTTTGGCAATCGCTTTGTGATGATGATTTGCACTGGCGCAATCAGTTTAGTGCCTGTGCTTTGGTTATTCTCGGGTGATTTTATTTATATTGTGTTGATTCAAGCTTTTTCAGGATTATGGTGGAGTGGCTTTACCTTAAGTAGCGCGAACTATTTGTATGATATTCGCCCTCACCATAGTAACTTCGCGACCTATGCAGCCACGCAAGCTGCACTTGCCGCGGTATGTGTGTTTGTTGGTTCATTGCTGGGCGGCATCATTGCTTCTTATTCAAATGTGTTTAATGAGTACAGTGGACTATCTACATGGCTAAGCAGTTCGCTGTTTATTGTGTTTATTTGTTCTACCGTAGGCAGGTTATTAGTGTTTTTCTATTTCATTCCCAACCTGCGTGATACGGGTATTCGTCAACGACCCAAAATGCTGTCATTGGTGCTAAGAGTGGCTAGGTTTAACGCTATTTCAGGCATTAACTTTGATTGGTTGACGGTGGTAAAGAAAAAGCGTGAGAAATAGTGGTTATCATTTCAATTTGCTTGTACATGGTGCATCCACATTGGTCTATCCATAAGCAAATTATGCACAGTTTATAGGTTTTTTGTTGCATGGATTTAAAAGTTGGAAACGAGTATTGACGTCAACTCCTTGTCGTCAAGTGCTTTTACGAGTTTCAGCTCAAGTATAGCTATGACACTCGCGTTTACATGACAACACCAACACAACTGTATAAATATTTATGGAGCAATCTTACTTTAGCGCCGCTTCAACCACAGCATTAACATGCAATTCAGTGGTATTAAACAAGGGTAAATCAGTAAAATCATCGGGACTAATTAAAAGAAATATTTCAGTACACCCTAAAATAATGCCTTGAGCACCCTGCTTGGCTAAATCAAGACATATATCTATGTAGATTTTTTTAGATTCTGGCGTAACAATATTTTTAACCAGCTCATCGAAAATAATGCGGTCAATAATACCTTGCTGAGATACGCTAGGAACGATTATCTCAATGTTACGCTGCTCGTATTGCTCGCGCATAAAACGTTCAGTCATAACCGGCTTAGTACCGAGTAAGGCAACCTTATGTAAACCTTGACGCTTTATTTCATTCGCGGTGGGCACGGCAATATGAATAAACTCAATATCAATATGCTCCTGTATATTCACAAGCACTTTATGCATAGTATTTGACATACAGATAAGTATATCGGCACCGCCACTTTGCGCCTGCTTGGCTTTTTTAAGTAAGTACTCTTGCGCTAACTGCCATTCATTTTGGCGAACAAAATATTCTATATTGCCAAAGTTGCATCCAACAATCAGGGTTTCAGCTATATCCCAAGCGCCTAGGCGCTGATTAACCTCCGCGTTAATAAAGTTATAGTATTCAACCGTAGCACGATTGCTCATGCCGCCTAAAATGCCAATGGTTTTTTGTGGAAGGGGTCTATTCACGATAATGTACCTAATAAACATTTTACAGATTGCATTTAATGCAGCCTCTATTTGCGAGTAAGCACCATTTAACCACTTTTTAACTTTTATTTGGTGAGTGTTTTTGTAACTTACGTTGCAAACTTCGTCGATGCATGCCTAATGACTCTGCAGCAGCCGATATGTTGCCATTATGCGCTAACAAAGTACGTTGTATATGCTCCCACTCTACTTGCGCTTTCGTCATTGGTTTCGCATCGGTTGGAACAAGCGTACTAACCGCGTTAACTTGTAAGCGTTGTAGTAACTCCTGTAATCCTATTGGTTTGGCTATAAAGTCTGTGGCTCCTCTTCGCATAGCCTCTACTGTTGTTGCAATGCTGGCATAGCCACTTAACATTATGAGATGCTCAGGATTAAACTGTGACTTTAGCGGTGCAATACCATCTAAGCCCGAACTATCTTGTAACATCATGTCAAGCAGTATGCCATGTACGGGCCATAAGGGCTGTTTTAATGCATCTTCAACTGAAGCAAATGTTAGCACTCGCATAGGCGCGGTTTGCTCTATTCTTCGTTGCAATACGCTAGTGAAAGTTTCGTCATCGTCAATAATCAATAAATTATGCATGCTATGCCGATTCCATTAGTGGTAGCACAACCGTTGTTACCATGTGTGATTCTTGTTGCTTCCATAGTACTTCACCACCAAATTTCTCAATAGTCGCGTTACTCAAAACAGCGCCAACTCCGTGACCATGCTTGCTAGGCATTAAGCGACTACCAAGTTGTGAAATACTCTGTTTACTCAATGCTTCGCCCTGATTAAATATTTGCAAACTCCAAGCATTGTTTATTACCTTAGATTCAATTTTAACTTGCTTATTATGACTCAATTTTGCCGCTTCGCATGCATTGATAATTACGCTAGTAAGCGCAGGCAATAGCGTTCTGTCTGCACAAATTTGCTTGGTGTTATCATTACTGTGCTGTTGCCAAGTAATATTTGACTCAGGTCGAGCCACCACCATTAAATGCTGCAAGGACTGCCACAATTCATTAAGGGAATAGAAGTGTTGACGCTTTTCTCGGACATCATCGGCAACTTCTCGCCAGTTTTTCAGTTGCAGTTCAACCCGCTCAAATTGTTGCGCTAGGCTCAGTATTAATTCAGTTTTAGGTTGTTGTTCTAACACTTCTTCTAAAAGCAATCGTATAGATTGCACGGGCGTAGCCACATCATGACTTAATTGCGCAGCGGCAGTCCCAATAGCCAATAATTGCTCGTCGCGCAATTGCTTCTCTCGCAGTGAATGAATAGATTGCTCACGACGAGCTAATTGCAAGCGAAAATATAAAACCATGGCCGCCATTAGCAGTGCCGTTAGCATAAAACTGCCCACCATGGCGTAAAAGTGTGCCAACATTTGATCATCGTGGTGGCTGTGCTCGGGCAGCATAGTTAACTGAGACAATTGAGCACACATACTGACTACTAGTAAAACGCCTGCATAAGCATATGGCAACAACATGAGTCCCAACACTAATGGCACCAACAAAATTGCATTATAAGGATTGCTAGCGGCGCCATTTAAAGCAATGAAAACATTCAAAACCAGCACTTCAAATATTACAACCAGTAACATGATCCAAGGCGCTGGACGAATTTGTCTTCGCAGCGCCAATACAGTTAGTAACAGCATTCACATCATCCTAAATCTACACACAACATCAGCATACTTAAAATGAGTAGTTTACACCAAAATTAAATGATCGCCCTGCTCCCGCTAATTGCGTATATCCTTGTGTTGGGTCTCGCTTAAATTCAGCTATAGAGACACCTCCTAGCGGCGATACATAATATTCGTCAAGAAGGTTGGTAATAGACACCGTTAATTTTATATCACCTAAAGAATAGCGACTATTAACGTTAAACAAATGATAACTGTCTGTAGTGTTTTCTAGTCGTCTGCTATCGACCCTACTTTTTTCATCAATGAATTGCCATTCAAGTGTATTTTGCCATTTACCTAAATGCTGATGTAGGGCAATTTCAGTTTGTAAGGGTTTTATTTGATACATAGGTTCATCACTATCGTCGCGCTCGCCATGTGTTGTAACAAGTTGCCCTGTAAATTTCCACTCGCCTAATGATTTACTATCACTGAATTTATAACTGGCGTTTAATCGGCTGCCGTACAAAGTCGCATCAACATTGGTGAACTGCAAAATGTTACGTTTTGAAATATCGGTATCAGCCTTGTTAAAACTACTAATTATGGTTGCATCTATGTAATCGTTTACTTGGGTGTACCATAAATTTGCATTAAATTGCCATATATCGTCATCAGCGTTTAACACATAGCTAGCACTAGCTGTATGCGCAGTTTCCGGCTTTAAGTTCGGGTCGCCTACATATCCATTACCATCCCCAAACCAACCAATCATGGTGGTTGCCATAGTACTAAGACCCCAAGTGTATCGTTCATACAAATTTGGCGCGCGATTTTTGCGGGCTATGCCAATTTCAATAGACTCATTATTATTCAGTTTATAACTAGCCAATAAACTCACGTCTACTAAGGTGTCTGATTGTTCGCGGTCAAGGTCATTGAACTTATTGGCGGCGGCTGCATTTATATCAATCATGCCGCCCATTCCCATACTCGGGTTCATACCCATTGACATGTCATCCATATATCCTTGAACATCATCAGTGTCAGTGCGCACACGTTCAATGCGAACGCCCGATGATACCTGCCATTTATCGCTTAGTTGTTGGTCCAGCTCTGCATACACGGCAAAACGTTGGCGGTGTCCATCATTGATATTGATGTAGTCATTGGGTCCCATCATCAATGAACCTGCAACCGCAGGCCACCAATCATCAATTTGATAATCATGGTAAGCATGACCTAATGTTAAACTGTTATCCGTATTGATATCTAAGCGCCATTGTAATTTATAACTAATATCTTTTGCATCGGTGCTCATGGGCATCATGCCGGTTTTTTCGTCAGTAAAAAAACCCATTTCATGTTTTACATGATGCCAATTAAACTGAGCTTCAAATTCGCCTTTATCGATTTGCAATTGATACTGGACGGTCAAACCAAAACTACTGTTATCCGTCATATCCATGTATTGATTTGGAAATCCTTGAAAAGGTATCGATTGATGACTTAGCTTTACGGCTAATTGTTGATCTTGATCTTTAAATGCGGCGGTTAGACTATGATTTTGTGCCTGATAAAGGGTATCTAGTACTTTATTGCCCTGTCCATCTTCATAGCTTTTCGCATCAGTAAATGCACCTTGATAATCAATATTCACCGAAGCGCTTGCCCAGCTTGCACCTACACCAATAGACTCAGCATCACTATTGCTTCGGTACTGACCCGAAACAAAACCGGAATGCCATGCTAGGCTATTACCATCAGTAAATTGTGGGTCAATTGAATTAACACTAATGACACCTGCAATATTATCACCCGCTACACTCACTGGCGAAATTCCAGCTACAACATTCAAAGTTTGCACTTGACTAGCTGAAATATAAGATAAAGGTGGATTCATATGATTCGCGCATGACGCTGTAAAATCTGCACCGTCAACTAGGACTTTGACTCTATCCCCTAACATGCCATTTAAAATTGGCAAATTCGACATACCACCAGCAGCAGAGAAATCGACGCCTTGTTCTTTCAAAAGCGCATCAACACTTCCCAAATAGTCAGATTGATTCGATTTGGTGCCGTGAACTTCAATCACGTCCATTTCATCATTTGCCTGAGTGTGAATACTATAAAATGAAGCAATTATGAAAACGAGAGGAGAAATAATAAATATGGGGATTGGTTTACCACTTAAAAAACGCTGCATATGAATTGTCAATTTTTAATGTAATTAGGCTTCGCATTATACAAAGCACTAACCGTTCTTAACATGTGGCAAATTGTCGCACTGAGAGTATCAAACAAGCATATGCTTGTTTGATACTCAAATTATGTCCAATGATTGGTATTAAATTTTCTTACTTTTTTTCACTAGCTGCGGGCTGACCATACTTGGGTGAGCGCGGTCCATGTAACAAACCATTATTCACTTCAGATGAAAGCAATCGACTAGACGATACAGCCGCTATATTAAAGCCGGTATCAGACACCGTCTCTACAATTTGATTCACAGCCGCTACCACTAGCATGCCTATCAAACCGCCACTGCCACCACTGTTATTTTCGGCACTAGAAGCAGTCGCTGCATTACGCCACAAAACAACACCTGTTTTTAAATCAATTAAGCTAGCCGACACAGTCACCGTGGTGGCACTGGAAATAACATTGTAGCTAGTGCCATATTCTTGGATATCCATGTATAGAGCAGCATCCGCACCAAAAATTTCATGAAGTTTTGCAATAGGAACCCCATGAATGTCATTCGCTTCGGTCAAACCATTGTTGTTAAAGGTTTGATTAACTAATGCCACTGGCAGCACATAAAAGCCTGATTCAGAAATGGGTGCAATAATACGCGCCATCAGCGCATATGGCGCAACTACTTCTGTTGATCTATTTAAGGGAGGCAAGACCAAAATAGTATGTGGGTCAGAGGTTCTAAATGCAGAATAATCAAAAGCAGGTGGAGGGCTTACGCAAGCCGTCGTTAAAAACACGAATACTGCAATAACCACTAAATACCATTTTTTCATATTTTTATCGCCTGAATATTGTTAAGCAAATAATTAAGAAAGATTGCCGACTCAGGAAACAATAATTTCTCTTGCTCAAACTGCCCTAAACCCTGTTCAGAATTGCCTGTCTCAAAATACAGCAACCCCAGTTGTGCATGAATGCCTGGCGCAACCAGTAGCCCCTCATTAGCGGCTTTTTCAATGACCATTTCTAACATACCAATCTGTTCACTGGCACTAGTTTCATCGGCTTTCAAATAACTATAAACGGCTTGTGGGTATTCACCATAGTAGTAGATAGGTTTAGTCGTTTTGCACCCAGCTAATAGCAGTGTTGCAAACAACATTACAAATATTGTTTTCAAAAAAACTCCTTAAAAACCTTATATTTCCCAAGCGCCGCTTTCAATACCTGAAACAATATTGTTGACAGCTTCACGTAAGGCTAAATCAAGTACTTTTCCGTTTAAGGTAGAGTCGTATCCAGCCGTGCTTCCAAAACCAATGACTTCACGCTCTGACAAGCTATATTCGCCCGCACCTTGAGATGTGTAAACAACTTCAGAGGTAGTAACATCTACAATGTTGATACTTACTTTTGCATAGGCAACTTGCGTTTTTCCTTTACCTAAAATACCAAATAACTGTTTGTCACCTACGTTTTTTCTACCAAATTCAGTGACATCTCCCGTTATTACATATTTTGCTCCCAACAGCGTTTGGTTTTCTCCTGTTAGTTTTGATTCGTTTTCAAGCATTTGCATATTGTCACGATCAAGCACAGTAAAGCGATTTGTTTGCTGTAAATGACTCATTAGTGCAGTTTTAGCTTGGCTGCCTAAACGGTCGTTACCGTTCGAGAATATGCCATTTTGAAAGCTAGAACGGTTAACAAAATTGCCCACGGCCACTTTATTTTTGACACCCGTGTAGGCGGTGTTATAACTATTTACTTTTGCCGGCTCGATGCTTCTAGATGACTCTGTCGCAGAACAAGCGCCCAGTAAAATAACAGACGCTGACAATAGCGCGTAGCACGTTTTTTGAAATTTCATAACTCTCATATTTATCCCTAATAATTCTATGATGAAATAAGCAAGCATACTATAAGGCTAAAAAGATACAAATGATAGAATGAAACGCGTCGTCCATTCAATTTTTCATCCTAAAAAGTCGATCCCATCTCGTGTCTTAATACTTTGGTGGCTAAGCTAGACTAAAGTCGTTCTTGTGTGCATAGACTTACTTATTGATAAGAGTATACCTTTACAGCTTCTCTTGAGGTGCACTAGGTTTTCACTTCAATCGGTATGGCAAAGTATTAAATAGGGAGAGTAATATGTTATATAAGCGTAAACATGGTGAGGAGCACCCTTATTGGCCTGCTGGCCCGTTTAAAATTCGATTACCATTTATTCACTTCCGCTGGGAGATGGCCGAGACGATTCAGGCATTGGTGATGTTCGTGATCGCCATGGGCATGATCCCGTTACTAGAACGTTATCTTGGCTTGCCTTATGACGTTGCATTGGCTTATGTAGTCGTTTGCGGTATCGGTTTCATGCTACCAACTCTGCTAGGGGTGCCATTTGTTCCTGGTTGGATTACCCCAGCAATTCCCGTAGTGTTGCTTTTCCTCGGCGATTTTGAACCAGGCCCTGATGCAATTCGAGCCTTGGTTGGCTTGCAATTAATGGTGACCTTTATCTTCCTATTTATGGGGATAACCCGTTTGGGAACTAAACTAATTGATAATATACCCAATTCTATCAAGGCCGGTATTTTGCTAGGCGCAGGAATTGCCGCCATTAGTGGTGAAATTAGTGAGGGCGGCCGTTTATACAGCACACCTATTTCATTGGGCATTGGGGGATTAATTACTATTTATGTGCTTTTTTCTCTGTCTTTTCGTGACTTGGTGGAAAAACATCGCTGGGCTAAAACCATAGCGAGTTATGGTATGGTGCCGGGCATGCTAATTACGATGATAATTGGTTGGGCAGTGGCCGAATATCCGTTGCCCAACATACAGTGGGGAGTTGAACTACCCGCCTTTAGCAAGATTTGGGATTATTTGCCATTTACAGTCGGTTTTCCTTCCATATCGCTAATCGCAACGGCTATACCCACGGCGATTATTGCCTATATCATTGCCTTTGGCGATATTATTGTCGGACAAAGTTTGATTAAGCGTGTTGATCATTTACGTCCTGACGAAAAAATTGAAGTTAACGTTGACCGTATACATCTAATTACGGGACTGCGTAACCTTATGCACTCCTTTTTTGCTCCTTATCCGGGGCTAGCGGGTCCGTTGTTTACAGGTGCAATGGCAACTATTGCCGAGCGCTACCGATATGGACGCAGCGCAATGGATACGATTTATTCAGGTGCTAGCGTTTTCTGGATAGTCGGTTTTATCGCTTTGTTCTTTTTACCGTTAGTGACAACGTTTCGTCCGGTTTTACCTATTGCCTTGTCGATAACGCTGTTGATTACTGGATATTTATGTATTGCGGTTGCGGTTGAGCAAATCGACAATGCCACCTCCATGGGCGTGGCCGGTATCATGGGGGTTGTGCTGGCAACTCATGGCGCCGCTTGGGGCTTGGCGGTAGGGTTTGTACTTTGGTTGTTTATTGAATTGCGCGGTAAAGATGCCTTAAAAGAGCATGCCGGAGAAGTACCCCAAGAGCCTATTCAAATTACCGAGGAGCCTGAACCCAGCGTAATTATTGATGGCAAGCATCCACAATAACGAGTGTGGTTCGTGGTCTGAGTCGGTCTTCAGTTTAACTAATTGAAGATTGATTTAGACCTAGTTCCCTTTGCTTTTTCCCAACCTCCAATAGCAAATACTTTACCTCCAACCTTCCATACATGAGCATTGCCCCATTGCATGACATACGACGTTGCCGTATAAGAGCCGCAGTAGCTGTTGAATTCTTCATATGTCATATCAAATCGCCTGAAGTCAAATATTTGGTCACAACAATATTATGACCGTTCATTACACAATTTATTCACATATTATGTGACTACTTGTTGTAAAGCAGCATTAGTTTTTCAATAATTGCGAAGTTAGCGGCTGGGAAATCTAAGCTATAAAGTTCATTCAGCGTGACCCATTTTGAGATTTGGCCTTCTGCACCTATTGGCTCGCCTGTGAAGTCTGAAACGACATAAACGTGTAAGCTTACTTTTTTATCAGGATAAGAGAAATCGATTATAGTGAGGGGGGTTGCGCGTACTACACAAATCGCAATTTCTTCTAGCAATTCGCGCGATAGCGCTTGTAGGGGTGTTTCATTGGCATCTACTTTGCCGCCAGCAAATTCCCATTTGTTACCTTGGTGTTGATGCGCTTGGCGGCGGCAGATAAAAAACTTGTTGTCTTTTACCACCACGCCAACTGCCACTTGTATCTGCTTAATTAAGCTTACCATGACATTGCTTGTATTTTTTGCCTGAACCACAAGGACAGGGTTCGTTGCGCCCTACTTTAGGACCTTGACGTATGGCGCTTTGAGGCTTAGCTTCAGGGCGTTCAGGATCACTAACGGTCTCGGATGAAGACTGATGTTCAAACATTTGTTCCGCTTCGGCACGTCGGCGTTGTGCTTCCACAGCTTCAACATCAGATTCTTGACGCACTTGTACTTTACTTAAAACACTAATCACTTCAACTTTTAAGTTATCGAGCATTTCTGAGAACAACTCAAACGACTCACGCTTATACTCTTGCTTCGGATTTTTTTGCGCATACGAACGCAAATGAATGCTTTGACGCAAATAATCCATTGCCGCCAAATGCTCTTTCCAATGGGTATCGAGCGTTTGTAACATAATTTGTTTTTCAAACAATCGTAAGGTTTGCGCCCCTACAACTTGTTCTTTTTCAATGTAAGCACTTTGCACTTTTTCCAAAATTAGATCACGAAGATTTTCTTCATACAATTTATCATCTTCATCTAGCATTTGCTGGATTGGCATTTCAACTAAGAAATCACTGCGCAACCTTTCTTCTAAACCAGCAACATCCCACATTTCTTCAAGTGATTGTGGTGGAATATATTGACTAATTACCGTGCTGACAACGTCTTTACGAATGTTAATAATTGTATCGCCAATATCACCTTCATCGAGCAATTCGTTACGTTGTTCGTAAATAACTCTACGTTGGTCGTTAGCCACATCATCGTATTCAAGCAGTTGTTTACGAATATCAAAGTTGCGCCCTTCTACTTTGCGTTGCGCATTTTCGATAGCTCGTGATACCCACGGATGCTCGATTGATTCACCTTTTTCCATACCAAGGCGTTTCATCATATTACCCATCTTTTCAGAGGCAAATATACGCATAAGCGGATCGTCTAAAGATAAATAGAAACGCGAAGAACCTGGGTCGCCTTGGCGTCCAGAACGGCCACGTAACTGGTTATCGATTCGGCGTGATTCGTGTCTTTCAGTACCTATAATGTGTAAGCCGCCTGATGCAAGTACCGCATCATGACGTTCTTGCCATTCGGCTTTTAGTTTCTTAATGATGGTATCGCTAGGATCTTTTAAGCTATCAATCACCACATCTAGGTTACCACCTAGTACTATGTCTGTGCCTCGGCCCGCCATGTTGGTAGCAATTGTTATAGACCCTGGCATACCTGCTTGGGCAACAATATCAGCTTCTTCCGCATGGAACTTGGCATTAAGTACTTTATGCTTAATCTTTTCTTTTTTCAGCAATGTAGACAGTAATTCAGAGTTCTCGATAGATATAGTACCAACCAATGCTGGTTGGGCACGTTCTACACACTCTTTGATGTCAGCAATAATTGCCATGAATTTTTCTTCAGCTGTTAAGTAAATCTTATCAGCATGGTCTTTTCTTATCATGGGTTTATGCGTGGGAATAACGACGGTTTCAAGCCCATAGATACTGTGGAACTCAAACGCTTCAGTTTCAGCTGTACCTGTCATACCGCTTAACTTACTGTAAAGTCTGAAATAATTTTGGAAAGTAATAGACGCTAGGGTTTGATTTTCATTTTGAATATTTACTCCTTCTTTCGCTTCAACCGCTTGATGCAATCCTTCAGACCATCTTCGGCCTTCCATTGTACGACCTGTATGTTCGTCTACAATAACGATTTGCTCATCTTTAACGATATAGTCTACATCTTTGGTAAATAGTTTATGCGCACGCAATGCTGCATTTACATGGTGTAACATAGGAATGTTAGAAGCGGCAAACAACGACCCACCATCTTCAATCAGACCCGTTTTTTGCAGCAATTCTTCAACAAACAATTGACCATTTTCAGTTAAATGAACCTGCTTTGACTTTTCATCAATGGTGTAATGCCCGTCACCATGAGCATCTTCTTCATCTTCTTTGTCTTGTTTAACTAACTGCGGAATCAGTTTATTAATCGCTTTATATAGTGCAGAGCTATCTTCAGCGGCACCTGAAATAATGAGCGGAGTGCGGGCTTCATCAATTAGGATCGAATCAACTTCATCGATAACCGCAAAATTTAGCGGACGCTGTACGCGATCACCAGGACTAAACGCCATATTATCGCGCAGATAATCAAAACCAAATTCGTTGTTGGTACCGTAAGTAACATCAGCTTGGTATGCCGCTACTTTTTCTTCTTGATTCATGCCCGGCACGTTGCAGCCTACGGTAAGACCTAAAAATGAAAATAAGGTGCGGCTCCAATCAGCATCGCGCCTTGCTAAGTAATCGTTTACCGTAATTACATGCACGCCTTCACCAGACAATGCATTTAAATAAGTGGGTAAGGTAGCCGTAAGCGTTTTTCCTTCACCTGTACGCTGCTCTGAAATTTTGCCTTGGTGCAATACCAAGCCGCCTTTCATTTGCGCATCGAAGTGACGCATACCATAAACACGTTTACTAGCTTCACGAACCACAGCAAAAGCTTCAACTTTGATTTCTTCCAACGAAGCGCCATCGGCGATACGTTTTTGAAATTCCTCAGTCTTCGTTTTTAGTGCTTCGTCGCTTAATGCCTCTATTTCAGGCTCTAGCGCGTTTATTTGACTGACTGTTTTACGTAACTGTTTTAATAGGCGATTGTTACGGGTGCCAAAGATCTTCTTAAATATACTCACAAGCATGCGATGAAGACGTCCAAATACTAATTAGCGTTAAAAAAAGCGCATATTAACACAAAGGCATCAATATGACCGATAAAAATAATGCAGAGTGAAGACTTCTACCTGATCTAACAACAATATGTGCTTGCAGACTACTGGTAAATGTAAGGTAAGGGGTCGACCTGACGGCCTTGTTTAATCACTTCGTAATGTACGTGCGGCCCAGTGGAACGACCCGAACTGCCCATCAATGCAATAGATTGACCTTTAGTAACGACATCACCCACAGCCACAATTAAAGAGTCATTATGACCATATCGAGTTTTTAATCCGTTTCCATGGTCAATCTCTACTAACCCTCCGTATCCGTAGCGTTTCCCAGACCAGGTAACGACACCTGCGCCCGTAGCCACTACATCACTACCTTCTTTACCCGCAAAGTCCATGCCTTTATGCATGGCAGCCTTGCCTGTAAAAGGGTCTTTACGTACACCATAATGAGACGATAACCAACCTTTACCAATTGGCCTACCGGCCAATTTACTCTCTTGTTCTATATTGAGGCCAATTAGAATAGATTCAAGTGCTGTGAGTTGTTGAATTTTAAACTCTAGCGCATTGGCCATTTTTTCAATCTGTATCGTTAATTCAGCATCTTTGTTGAGCTGTGTTTTTACATCGTCAGCTAACACAAAGTCTGCTTTGTTTAATCCGCTTTTTTCCGCTAAGTTAGACGACAAGGTGTCAAGATTATTTAGCTGGGACTGCATAGTCGCAAGTTGCTGAATTAAAGCATTAATTTTTTGATCAGTATTAGTATGTAATTTCTCGACAAGACTTGCCTGCTCTTGCAAACCAGTTTTAACCACACTTAGTCTAATCTGATTTTCATACACTGATTCTGTAGAGCGACTTGATACTAAAAATACCAATGAAACACCCACCAAAAGGCTAACGGTTTTGCGTAAAGAAAACTTTTTCGCAATCCGTGTGTTCTTGCCTTTAATTAATATGGTGATGCTCATGATTATAAGATCTCGTTTCCAAATGTGATGACTAATTAACCGTCATGTAAGTGTAGTTGTATTATCGACCGAATAATACAAACGAATACACACTTACTTATATTTTTTTATAACCAAAAACTTTTACCTTTACGGTTATTGTTCCGTAAAGCGTGATTGGAGGCTAAATAGATGGCCGAAGTTAAAGATTTAGTTATTAATTGTCATAACCTTGCAATCATGCTGTTTCTAACTTCGCTGTAGAATGTCACTATTTTGACAGTCTGCTAGTAGCATAATGATTAATTATGTACTGCAAGTTTCATGTTAATATTACAAGATTCAAAAAAACCTACGAAATCATCGGCAGGTTAAGCGAAATTCACCCCTAATTGAGATGGGTTTTCAATATATTTGATAGGCATTTTATCTTCATTTTCAAATTCAACATATTCCCAAGCGCTAACATCATTTAAAATAGCATTTAGTAATTTATTGTTGAGTCCATGACCTGTTTTATAAGCAACAAGTTCGCCTATTAGGTTGTGCCCACCTAAAAATAAGTCGCCTACGGCATCGAGTATCTTGTGTTTTAAAAACTCGTCGCTATAACGTAAGCCCTCAGGATTAAGCACTCTAAATTCATCTAAGGCAACTGCATTGTCCATACTGCCACCCAGTGCTAAGTTCATTGAATTCATTAATTCAAGATCACGCATAAAACCAAATGTACGAGCACGGCTAACTTCATCAATATATGAATCTTTAGAGAAATCTAAAACACAATGTTGGCGAGTTTGAGAAATTGCAGGGTGTACAAAATCTATCGCGAAGTCGACTTTGAAACCGTCATAAGGTCTAAATTCGGCCCATTTGTCGCCATCTTCGACGCGAATGGTTTTATTTACTTTAATAAACTTCTTAGGTTTATCGAGCTCAACTATACCGGCGCTTTGCAATAAGAATATAAACGGACTGGCGCTACCATCTAATATAGGCAGTTCGTGGCTGTCAACTTCAACGATAATGTTATCTATGCCCAAACCAGATAAAGCAGACGCAAGATGTTCCACCGTATGGATAGAGTATCCATCGGCATTAGTAATACAGGTGCACAGCATCGTATCACCTACATCTTTCGCATTCGCATGAATTTCTGCGGGCGGATCAACGTCAACACGACGAAAGACAATGCCAGTATCAGCGGGTGCGGGGCGCAAAGTCATCTTCACTTTACGACCTTTATGCAAGCCTATACCAGTTTCGGTGATTACTGTTTTAAGGGTACGTTGTTTTAACATATCCACCTAGAATAATTAATTTTTAACGGCATGAATACTAAACAAAAAACCTTTAAATGTCAAGGTTTTTCGTTTTTGCAAGTCTTTTTTACACATATTTAACTGTTCAGACCACTTAAGTTAAGCCATTGTTATCCTTTTAAAAAGCCATTTTGTGTTATCCACACAGAATGGCTGATGATAAACAGCGGACTTGCGAGTTAGTCTGCTTGACGACGTAAAAAAGCTGGAATATCAAGATATTCAAGTTCACCTGAATGTTCTTCGTCTAATTTCACCGCTTGACTGCCTTCTACGCCGCCACTTGAACGATGATCATTCGACTTCATTGTTTCGCGACTAGAAATACCCGACTCTTTTTTAACTAAAGAAATATCAGGCTTACGGTCAGCACCAATGCCAGTTGCAATAACCGTTACTCTAATTTCGTCCTCTAATTCAGGATCAATAACAGTACCAACCACTACTGTCGCGTTTTCAGACGCGAATGCCTTAACCGCATTACCAATTATTTCATATTCGTCAATGGCGAAGTCAAGACCGGCTGTAATATTAACCAAAATACCACGCGCGCCAGACAAGTCGATATCTTCTAACAATGGACATGCAATGGCTGCTTCAGCGGCTTCTTCAGCGCGGTCTTCACCACGGCCAACACCACTTCCCATCATTGCGGTACCCATTTCAGACATAACGGTTTTAACGTCCGCAAAGTCAACGTTAACTAGACCTGTACGCGTAATTAGTTCAGCAATACCTTGCACAGAGCCTTTTAGTACGTCATTAGCGGCGCTAAACGCCTGCAATAACGGCGTCCCTTTACCCATTACTTTTAACAATTTCTCGTTAGGGATCGTAATTAGCGAATCAACATATAAGGATAACTCTGCAATTCCTTGGTTTGCAAAGTCTAGGCGTTTTTTCCCTTCAAATGGAAAAGGCTTAGTCACTACGGCTACTGTTAAAATACCCATATCTTTGGCCAGTTTTGCAATTTCTGGAGCCGCACCTGTTCCTGTTCCACCGCCCATACCTGCGGTGATAAAAATCATATCAGCGCCATCTAAGGCCTGACGGATTTTCTCACGATCTTCATGTGCAGCTTCACGCCCCACATTTGGATTGGCCCCCGCACCTAGACCTTTCGTAAGTTCAGCGCCAATTTGAATTTTTACCGGCGCCGTCGATTTTTTCAATGCTTGCGCATCAGTATTCATTGCGATGAAATCGACACCTTCAATGGTTTGCGTAAGCATATATTCGACTGCGTTTCCGCCGCCACCGCCTACTCCTACAACTTTAATGACCGCTTCATCAGAAGGCGGTTCCATGAGTTCGAACATAATCATTCTCCGATACCGTTTAGTCTGCGCACAACAGACTTGTTATTATTTTAGCGCTTAAAGGCCCCCTAAAATGCACCTTTAAACCAGCTCTTTACGCGTTTAAACACGCTTTCGTCGCCATGTCTAGATGACGCTTTCTTATTATTAGAATTTTGTTTTCCGTATTGTAGCAATCCTATTGCCGTCGCAAAACAAGGATCGTCAACATATTCGGCTAAGCCTTTCACACTGTGAGGCTTGCCAACTCTGACCGGCATTCGAAAGATTTCTTCTGCGAACTCAACGGCACCTTCCATTTTTGAAGTGCCCCCTGTTATTACTAAGCCGGCTGCTATTTGTTCTTGTAATCCGCTAGCTTTAATGTGGTCATAGGCTATTTCAAGTAATTCTTGATATCTTGGCTCTATCACTTCAGCAAGTGTATGGCGAGACATAGCGCGGGCAGGTCTGCCACCAACACTTGGCACATCAATGGTCTCTTCCATGCTAACCATATCCTTTAATGCACAGGCGTAATTAACCTTAATTTGCTCTGCATGATTCATTGGCGTTCTGAATATTTTAGCGATGTCGCTAGTGATCTGATTACCCGCCAATGGTATAACTGCAGTATGTCTTATTGCGCCGTCTGTGTAAATCACTATATCAAGAGTTCCGCCCCCAATATCCGCCACACACACGCCTAATTCCTTCTCATCTTCAGTCAATACTGCATAGCTTGAAGCAAGCGCACTAAATATCGTTTGATCGACCGATAATCCACAGGTTTCAACACATTTTACCAGATTTTTTGCCATATCATCAGCGCAGGTAATAATGTGTGCTGCTGCCACCATTCTGACACCTGACATGCCAATCGGATTTTTAATGCCTTCTTGCACATCAATCACAAATTCTTGAGGTAATACATGTAATAATTTACGTTCTGCAGCCATAGGTACAGAGCGTGCTGCATGGATCACATTGTCAACATCATCTTGAGTTACCTCTTGATTATTAATCGGCACCATACCGCTTTCATTTTGACACTGCACATGGCGTCCACTTATTGACATAAAAACGCTAGATACTTGGCAGTCTGCCATTAATTCCATTTCGTTTATGGCGTGGCGAACTGAATCAACCACAAGGTTCAAATCGTTAACACCACCTTTTTCCATTCCGCGAGACTTGTGTTTACCTACGCCAACAATACTGATATTGCCATCGTCAAGAATTTCGCCCAACACCGCTTTTACTGTGCTAGTGCCAATATCTAATCCTACAATTAAGTCTCTTTCTAACGCCTTAGACACTTTGCTTTACCATCCTTTTTATATAGTATTTATGGTTCTGATTTTCTTGATGTTGTTGATCGTCTGCAACACGACTCAACTTATCGGCATCAACGATCTCTCCCCAGCCCACGGCTAGTCCCGTATCGTATCGTAAATCGACGTATTTTACGGGTTTCGTTTCTTGCATCAACAAGGGATAAACATCAATAAAACGTTGCAGTCGATTAACGTATTCTTGGCGACCTAATTTCACTACAATTTGGTTATTGAGTTTAATCTGCCAAGCGAACCTTTCACTAAGGACTATTTGTGCAATTTTCAAGCCACTTGCGCTTAGTAATTGTTGCATATGATTATATCCTATTAATGCGGTCTTCTCGCTGCCTCCAGGACCAAATATATGCGGTAAATTTTGCTTAGTTTGGTACTGTTTTTCAGGATCGACATGTGGTAACTTTTTTAAGCCATCAAAGGTATCGCCGTGTCGATTAAGCAACAAATCGTCATTCCAAATCGCAACCGCTTTTTGTTCAACAATATGTATGTACAATTTACTCGGCCAACGTTTACGCACAGAAGCCGAAAGCACCCAAGCTTGCGATTCCATTAAGCCATGTACTTGATCAACATTTAAAGCAAAAAAACTACCAATGGAATCTTTTCTAATGATTTCGGTAAGCGCAATTGTATCAATAACTTTCATGTCACCACTAAATACAATTTCTTGTACAGGTAATCTTTGCTCGTCTTGCAACCAATCTTGTATCCAAAATCCTGCATAAATAAGCGCACCCACAACAACTACAAAAATCGGAAAACCAATCACTAATGGTGTCTTTTCAAATGTGTCATTTTGTGCAGATGACGCTAGCGATATTTGCGTATCTGTTTTTGCTTTGCTTTTTGCAGGCAAGGTAGACACAATTACTCCTTACTTGATGCTTGCGAAGCATCATCGGTAAGCGTCTGTTTTAGTATCGTAACCACTAACTGCTCAAAACTAAGGCCCGCTTGTTTCGCGGCTTTTGGCACCAGGCTTGTTTTCGTCATGCCGGGTACTGTATTACTTTCTAATAAATAAAATTTACCATTTGCAAGACCCGTATCAGGATCGGTGCTGCCATCACGCATTATGTCAATACGACCCCATCCTTTGCCTTGCAAGGCAGCAAATGCATCAAGCGCTAAATGCTGGATATAGCTTTCGTCTGTATCACTTAATCCGCTGGGACAATGATACTCAGTAGTATTAGTTTTATATTTTGCATGATAGTCATAAAAACCTGATGCCGATTTCATAGTAATTGAGGGTAGCGCGCTGTTGCCGAGTAAACTGACGGTATATTCAGGGCCACTTAAAAACGTTTCAATAAGCACTTGTTTATCGTATTCAAAGGCTAGTTTTATGGCACTTAATAAAGATGCTTTGTTAGTCGCCTTAGCCATGCCCAAGCTAGAGCCTTCTAAGCTAGGCTTGACCATCACACTACCGCCTAAACGAAGCAGAATGTCATCTGCCTCGCTTTCAGTAAAACTAGCTTTATTAACCACCACATAATTGGCAGTGGGAAACTGTCTGGCATGCCAAATTAGCTTACTAAGCACCTTATCAATTGATAATGCAGAACCCGTAACGCCAGATCCCGTATACGGTATTTGCATTTGTTGTAAGGCACCTTGAATTGAGCCATCTTCACCGCCACGACCATGCAGCGCTATAAATACTCGGTCAAACTTTGCACTAGCAAGCTCACAAATGCTGCGATGTTTAGGATCAAAACCTTCAACATTCACACCATACGAATCAAGTGCATGCAATATTGCTTGGCCTGATGCCAAACTAACCTCTCGTTCAGACGAACAGCCTCCATACAGTACAGCGACTTTACCAAATTCTTTAGGGGCGATATCAATAAACGTTTTCATACTAATGACTCATTGACAGATGGTGATTGATTGCCTGTTTGCGACCTAGCAAATTGCTTTGCTAATGTGGTTAAGTCAAATTTTTGTTGGGCTAGCTCATTCGCAATATTTCCGATATTGCCAGCGCCTTGCAGAAACACAACATCTTGGTCTTTAACAATGTCATTTAAAACACTATACACCTGCGACGTTTCTCGAACATATATAGGATCGACTTTACCTCGTTGCCTTATAGAGCGGCATAATGCCTTGCTATCAACGCCTTCTATCGCCTCTTCATTCGCAGAGTAGATATCAAGTAATAAAAGCACATCAACTTTCGATAAAATAGCCACAAAGTCTTCGTATAAATCTCGTGTTCGAGTATAACGATGAGGCTGATAAACCATAACTAATCGTCGCTTTGGCCAGTTGCTGCGTGCCGCGGCTATGGTCATGTCAACTTCGGTTGGATGATGTCCATAATCGTCTACCAAAGTGACTTCACGCGTTGCAACTTCTTCTATTTGATTAGCAGGTGGTACGCCATAATTACCTAATATTTGGAAACGTCGACCAATACCCGCAAAGGAATCAAGTGCTTGCAAAATATGCGTATCGCTTATCCCTTCTTCAGTCGCAATGGCAATTGCTGCGGTGGCATTTAGCACATTATGAATACCGGTTACATTTAAACGCACTGATAAAGCTTCGCCTTGATGACGTACCACATCAAATTGCGATTGATTGATAGCATAGCTTATATTGGTGGCAACATAATCATTGTTTTCGCCAATCCCATAAGTAAGATATTTACGCTGGATATCAGGAATAATTTCTTGTATCGCGGGGTCATCGCCACACAACACGGCTAGTCCATAAAAAGGCAAATTATGTAAGAACTCTACGTAAGCCGTTTTCATTTTTGCAAAATCACCATCATAAGCATCAAGATGGTCAGGCTCTATATTGGTGATCACGCTCATAGTGGGTTGTAAATGCAAAAACGAAGCGTCGCTTTCGTCAGCTTCAGCAATTAGATATTTACTTTCGCCTAATTTCGCATTGGTTCCTGCACTGTTGAGTAATCCGCCTATGACGAAAGTGGGATCTAAATTTGCTTGTGAAAATATGGTCGCAATTAAACTGGTAGTGGTTGTTTTACCATGCGTTCCAGCAATCGCAATACCATATCGAAAGCGCATTAATTCAGCTAACATTTGTGCGCGTTTAATGATCGGTATGCGCTGTTGCTGTGCAAGTACTATTTCGGGGTTGTTAATATTTATTGCGGATGATACGACTACCACATCAACTTGCTTTAAATTGTGACCTTGATGACCAATATAAATGTTTGCACCCATGCTTTGAAGTCGCGCTGTCATTTGACTTATTTGAATGTCTGAACCGCTAACTTTATAGCCTAAATTTAACATTACTTCTGCAATTCCGCCCATTCCGGCGCCGCCAATACCTACAAAAAAGATATGTTCGACGGCACGCATTTTATGTGGCTGATGAATAAAATTAGACATTTGCATGCTCCTGTCGCTTATCGTTACTTGGCATTGCTGGTGTCGAATTAGTTTGCTCTTCTACTTTGGCTTGCATATTATTTTTTGGCACGCCTGACACCTCATAAATAGCATTAGCGACATTTTCAGTTGCTTGAGCTTGCGCACTTTGTTTGGCTTTTTTCGCCATTTCGTTGCGTGTGTTACTGTCTGTACTTAATTTATAAACATGCTCATACAAACTTTTTTCAAGCTTGGCTTGTGCAATAACAATAGCCGCACCATTTTCACTAAGATACATTGCATTTGCAGTTTGGTGGTCGTCAACTGCAATAGGTAAGGGCACAAAAATAGCGACCCTGCCCGCGCCTGCTACTTCAGCTACTGTTAATGCACCGGCGCGACAAATAATGATATCGGCCCACGCAAAACTGGCTTCGATATTGTCTATAAATTCAGTTACTTCTACATTAGGCATATTGGCATAAGCTTCTAGCACTTGCTGATGTTTGTTTTTGCCCGATTGATGGTGCACATGAATAGATACTTTGGCGGCTAATTTAGCCAACACAGTAGGCACGATTTGGTTTAGAGCAAGCGCACCTAAACTACCGCCCACAATTAATATGTGAATAGTGTTTACGTTCAGCTCTTTTTCCGGGATTGTGAAAAAGCCGTCTCTAATGGGGTTGCCCACATATTCAGTGTTCGCAGGTAATGATTTTTTGGCGTTTTTATGCGTTTGTAAATCAAAACCAGTCAGTATTTTTTGGGCTACTTTGGCTAGGTATCGGTTAGTCAAACCAAACACCGCATTTTGTTCATGAATAACCAATGGAATATTTAATAATCGTGCAGCTATGCCACCAGGCCCACTCGCATAGCCACCCATACCCAAAACAGCCTGTGGCTTGATTCGACGCAATAGTTGTATCGATTGTATTAAAGCCCCTAATAATTTAAACGGTGTCAATAGTTTGGTAAGTATCGATTTACCGCGCATACCACCAATATCAATAAAGTGAATTGGAAACCCGTGCTTAGGCACTAAATCAGCTTCCATCTTATCACGCGTACCGACCCAATAAATTTGCCAACCTTCATTGGTCAAAAAATGTGCTACGGCTAAACCGGGAAATACATGACCACCGGTACCACCTGCCATTATTACTAAGCTAGGCTTCGGCATGCTCACCTCTCGCATTTATACTTGATCTTGTTGCTTTAGCGTTATGCATATCAGCACCATGGCGAGTACGCGCACTTTTTGAGCGCGCCTGAACGCCATCTACGCGCAGTTCAAAATCAATACGAATAAGAATAGCTACCGCAATAGTCATCATGATAAGGGACGAACCACCATAACTAATCATTGGCAGTGTGAGCCCTTTAGTGGGCAACATACCCGTGCTTGCACCAATGTTTACTGCGGTTTGTAAACAAAACCAAATGCCAATTCCGTAAGCTGTAAAGGCCTCAAATGGTCGTTGATAGGTTAACGCTAAATTACCTAAACGAAGAGCGCTAATGATCAAGCAAAAGATTAGCAGCAAAACAACCAGCACGCCAAGGTAGCCTAATTCTTCAGCCAAAATGGCCATGATAAAATCAGTATGCGCTTCGGGTAAAAACTCAAGTTTTTGTAAGCTGTTACCTAAACCTTCGCCCGTCCACGAACCACGTCCATAAGCCATTAACGACTGCGTAAGTTGATACCCTTTGCCAAAAGGATCTGACCATGGATCTAAAAATCCGATAACGCGATCTTTACGGTATCCTGATATAATAATCAGCCCTACAAACGCAGCCGTTCCTGAAATAATCACGGCAAAAAATTGCCATAATTTAGCGCCGGCCAAAAATAGTAAGGCTAATGTTGTACTGAACATCACAAACACAGTACCTAAATCGGGTTGCCACAATAACAGAGCGGCTAACACAAAAAACACCGCTAACGGTTTAAAGAAGCCGCGAATGGTTTCTTGTACCTGCTCGTATCTACGTACTAAGTAGCCCGCTAAATACAAAAAGAAAAACAGTTTCGCAGGTTCTGCTGGTTGCACGTTTATAGGACCCACCGGAATCCATCTAATACTGCCGTTAATAGGGCGGCCCACCAGCATCAAAATAACCAGAAGTGCAATTGCCAATAGGAGTAAATAAGGATTAGTTTTGCGCCAAAAATGCATGGGGATATTGACTGTAATCATTGCCGCGATTAAGGCTAAAACAATATAAGCACCATGGCGAATAGCAAAGTAATAAGGGTTACCGTGCAACCTTTCAGCAATAGGCATTGATGCCGAGGTCACCATAACAAAACCAATACTAAATAAAATAAGCGACACCATCACCAACAGTAAATTGTAGTGCCGTTGCGGCGCGTCGTCATGACGGTTAGCAAACATTTCAAGCAAAGTGAGTTGTTTACTCATCCTATCACCTGCTTATGCTCAATGCTTACACCTAAGGCGTGTACTGCGTCAACAAAGCGTTGACCGCGCTCTTGGTAGTTAGTGAACATGTCAGTACTTGCGCAAGCAGGTGCAAGTAAAACACCTACTTTACATTGTTTATTTGCGAGTTTTTGCGCAACAGAGTTTGCCCTAATTACCGCATCATTTAATGATTCGACAACCTCATATGCGTCAATAATATTAACAAATCTTTGCGCGTCTTTGCCGATGAGAATTAGGTGTTGAACGTGTTTTTGAATAATTTGTGTAAGTAAGTTTAAATCTGCACTTTTTGCATCACCACCTGCAATTAAAACGATTGCGTCGACTTTTTCAGACAAGCTCTCAATTGCGGCAATACTTGCACCCGCATTTGTCGCTTTTGAGTCGTTTATCCACATAACTTGAGGTGTATCTAGGACCGTTTCAAATCGATGAGCTAAACCTACGTATGTGTCTAATGAATTGGATGCCATACTCATATTTGCACCAATTAGTGTGATACAAGCCAGTACTACCTGCATATTTAATAGTTGAAAATCTTGTAAATTAGATGTAACTGATAACTCAAAAACCTTAACCGGATTATGTTGGTGATGATCACTTTGCGCTGTAAAGTAGATACCTTCTCTGTTTTGATAAAAACCTGCTTTATTTGGCTCAATAGATGTTTGTTTACCAAAAAACACGCAGTTATTTGTATTTGTCGGATACGTGTTAATGTCATCTCTATTAGCAATTGTATGTGCGGCGTCACGATATATGCGCTGTTTTGCATGAATATAAGTTTGGATATTGCCATGTCTATCAAGATGATCGCTCGTAATATTAACGATGCCGGCAATAAAAGGTTTCAGACTGTAGGTCGTTTCTAATTGGAAACTCGACAGTTCCAAAATAATCACGTCTAAATTGTCATCTAGTAGCGTTAGCGCCGAGCGGCCAAAATTACCGCCTAACCCCACTTTAATATTTTGCGCTAAAAGTGCTTTGGTTAACATATCAACAATCGTACTTTTACCATTAGAACCGGTTATGGTAATCAGTTTTGGCGCTGACTTTGTATCTGCTAAGCGTGAGTTTCTATCATTAAGTTCTCTTGCGAATAACTCAATTTCCCCAATTACTGGAGGATTGTCACTTGGATTATTTTGGCTAAGATCAGCTTTGTTAGCCATGTAGTTCTGAATAAACGCTTGGTTTAAGTTCACACCAGGGCTCACTACCACTAAGTCAAAACCTACAAGTTGAGTGTTTTCCTGCAAGCGTACATATTGAACGTTTGGCTGATCTGTTTGTTTTATTTCGGAATGTGTGTTGCCAATTTTTGAGGGCACGATGGCTTGAACAATTGGAATTGTGTCTGGCGATACAAATATTTTATCAAACACGGTAACGCTAGCACCTTTCTCAAGCAAAAACTCTGCACAAGCTTTGCCCGTTATGCCGTAACCTATCAGCGCGATGGACTTGTCTTGATATACTTGAGAATAATGTGTCATGGCTTACCTTAACTTCAAGGTGGCTAAACCCACCAAAACCAAAATAAGTGAAATAATCCAAAACCGCACAATAACTCTAGGCTCGGGCCAACCTTTTAATTCGTAATGATGATGAATAGGTGCCATTCTAAAAATACGTTTACCGCGAGTTTTAAAGCTCCATACTTGCAGAATTACCGAAAGGGTTTCAGCTACAAATATGCCTCCCATTATGAATAATACAATTTCTTGTCGTACCAATACGGCTAATACACCTAAAGTTGCACCTAAGGCCAATGAACCCACATCACCCATAAATACTTGCGCTGGATAAGTATTAAACCACAAAAATCCAAGTCCAGCGCCTACAATGGCCGTACATACAATGACGAGTTCACTGGTAAGTGGAATAAAAGGAATGTTCAAATAAGTTGAAAAATTTATATTGCCCGTAGCGTATGCAAAAATAGCGAAAGCGCCTGCCACTAAAATAACAGGCACAATGGCTAAACCATCTAAGCCGTCGGTTAAATTTACAGCGTTACTAGTACCCACAATAACAAAATAGGTGAGTACCAAATACATAATACCTAACTGCGGAAGCACATCTTTAAAAAATGGCACCAGTAACGTGGTTTCAGCAGCAAGTGTGGTGGTGGAATATAAGAAAAAGGCAACGCCTATGGCGATGACTGACTGCCAAAAATATTTCCAGCGAGCGATCAAACCTTTAGGATCTTTACGTACTACTTTACGATAATCGTCCACAAAGCCCAAAATACCAAAACTAGCCACCACAAAAAGCGTAACCAGTACATACTTGTTGGTGAGATCTGCCCATAGTAAGCAACTTGTAATGATAGCGGCTAAAATAAGCACTCCGCCCATGGTAGGCGTACCCGATTTTACTAAATGAGTTTGCGGACCATCATCACGCACGGTTTGACCAATTTGCATGCGCTGAAGCCACTTGATCATGCTTGGACCAATTAAAATTGCGATCAACAATGCCGTGAGTGTACTTAAAATTGCACGCAGCGTAAGATATGAAAAAACGTTAAACGCACTTTCATATTGTGTAAGCCACTGGGCAAGCCATAACAACATTAGATATTCTCCTTATCGTCTAATGAAATATTGTCATTCGCTTGACTGAAGTCAAACGACATAATGGCCTCTACCACTTGCTCCATATGAGCGCTGCGCGACCCTTTAACTAAGATGGTAACCGGAGGTTTTTGTTCAATTTTGTTTTCAGGCATTAGCATCGCAATGTCCGATATAGGGATAGGATTAATACCTGCCTCACTATTTAAAATGGGCCCTATCAATTTTATTAACGCTTCAAATGCAGCTTCATTGTTATTACATGCCATGCCTTTTTCTTGCATTGCCGAACTTGCATGCACACTTAATGGGCCGCAACTAATAAGAGCGTCAATATTATGCTGCTGCGCATAATCCCCTATTTGACTATGGTACATGGCGGCTTGATCGCCTAATTCGCCCATATCACCAAATACAAACACACGAAAACCATCAAAACTGGCCAGTAAATCTAAAGCCGCTTTTACAGATCCAACGTTTGCATTATAAGTGTCGTCTAATACTTTGACTTTAGACGAAGCAATTTTAACCGCAAGACGGCCTGCAACCGACTGCATATCAAATAGGCCTTGTTGTACATTCGCCAAATTGGCGCCAACACTAATGGCTAAGGCAGCTGAAAACACCGCGTTGCTTACATTGTGTACGCCCGGCACGCGTAAACGAATGGCCACTTTGCCAATAGGCGTGACCAGTTCAAATTCGGCGCAACCTTCGTGATTGATAAATATGCTTTTAGCATGAAAATCACCCTTATCACTTTCGTATGAGAAAGTAAGAATTTGTTGGGTGGACGATTTGCCCTGCCAAAATTCAAAAAACTGACTATCGTGATTTAAAATGGCCACGGCATCGGGTGCCAATCCTTTTATAATTTCACTTTTTGCTCTTGCCACACCAAATAAGCTGCCAAAACCTTCTATGTGTGCAGGTGCCGCATTAATTATCCCTGCTACATCGGGTTTGACTAAGTTGCATGTATATTCTATTTCACCTTGATGGTTTGCACCCATTTCTATCACTGCGTATTCATGCTTTTCGGTTAATTCAAGGAGGGTTAAAGGCACGCCAATATCGTTATTAAAATTACCCTTTGTGGCTAACACAATACCGCGTTTGCTGAGTATCGCATTGACCATTTCTTTTACTGTGGTTTTGCCACTGGAACCGGTTATACCGATTGTTTTGGGCGCCAACTTTTGTTTTATTGCCGCTCCTAATTTACCCAGTGCAATACGAGTGTCGGATACTTTTAAAACTGGCACTTCAAGTTGCGCAGTATATTGACTAACAATGATGGCTTTTGCGCCTTTTGAAATAGCTTCTTGTAAGTAATCATGACCATTAAAGTTAGGCCCTATAAGCGCAATAAAAATATCATCAGATTTTATAGTGCGGGTATCAATACTGACGCCTTGTATGATTGTCTTTTTGGCGATGTCAGCACTTAAGTCATTGGCGTAAGTCGCTTCAACTTTTTCCATTATCCACGCAATAGAAACTGGTATCATAGGCCTTCCTTGCTTTCAAATATGTTTTCAATCGCGCTTTCACTTAGCATGGATTGAACATAGCCACGCTCGTTGTAGTCAATTCGTTCGCCATTTATCTCTATATAATCTTCATGGCCCTTGCCGGCAACGAGTATCATGTCGTTTTTATCACTATATCGCCAAGCCTCTAATATGGCTTGCTTACGATTAAGTTCAACGCTTACTTTTTGTGCAATCGAAGTGTCGCTTATGCCTGACTTAATATCTTCAATAATTGTTAAGGGGGATTCACTTCTTGAATTATCTTGGGTTAGGATAATCTTATCAGCAAATTGTTCAGCAATCCCTCCCATTATTTCGCGCTTACTGTTGTCGCGGTCACCACCACAGCCAAATATACATGTTAGCTTTCCAGTTGTGTGTTCTCGGGCTGCTATTAATGCTTGTTTTAATGCATCTGGGGTATGTGCAAAGTCAACCAATATGCTAGCTTTTTCGTTGCTGAAAAGCTCCATCCGTCCCGGTACACCGTGTAAACTTTTCGTTGCATTGCAAAGCATATCAAAATCGCTTCCTTGTGCAATTAATGCGGTAAACGCGGCTACCAAATTAGTCACATTAAAAGGTCCAATAAGAGGTGATGTAATAGCGGCCTGTTGCTGCACATGACGTGTATTAGCATGTAGAATAAAACTCACACCAGCAGTACTATACTTTATATCACTGGCCCAACAGCCTTGCTGATTTTCGCCTAGTGCATCATGAGAATACCAATAAATACTCAGGGTAGATAACGCTTGTTGGTGCCACAATACAGACTCTTCATCATCTGCGTTTAAGACTAAAATGTGTAAATCTTTAGCTTCTAAAAGCTTGCGTTTAGCCGCACCATAAGCGTTCATACTGCGATGATAATCTAAATGGTCTTGGCTCAAATTAGTGAATATACCACAATATATAGGTAAGTTTTTAAGACGGTTTTGCGTCAAGCCATGGGATGAGGCCTCTAAACACACTAAATCATAATGAGAATGTGCAAGTTCGCTCACTTGCGAAAATAGTGTGACTACATCAGGTGTAGTATTCACTGTTTTCGCCAGTTCACGGCTATGTCCTCTATCAAAACTATTTATTCCTAAAGTACCAATAGTCGCACTTTTGAGGCCACAAAGGCTGGCCAGTTGTGCGACTAAAGAAGCCACCGAGGTTTTCCCATTAGTCCCGGTAACGGCGGTAATATGAGGCCATTGGTGACAAGTAGAATTGGGGATATAAAAAGCGTATGCAAGGTTACCTAGATCGTTGGCTAAGCCAAATGCATAAATACAAATAATTGACGGCGCATTGTCAAATTCACGCACCTCGATTTTAGCATGCTCGTTAGGCTGCTGAGTTTCGAGGATCGCCATAACACAACCGTTTTGCGAAGCTTGGGGTAAATAGTCATGTCCTTTATGAACATGCCCTGTTATTGCCAAAAAGATAGACTGAGCATTCACTTCACGGCTATCTAAGGTTAAATTATTCAGCTGCGACAGCAAAGTAGTCAAACGACTTTGTTGTAAGTTGACGCTATTAAGCGAATTTGTACATGCCCGTTCAATCGCCTCTTGATCAATACCCAGATAATGAAGTAAACGAGTTAGTTTGCTGTTAGCGTTTTGCATGCAGTTGCCGCTCCACTACAAGGTCTACGTTCATTGCATCAGGTGGAATATTTAACATTTGCATGGTATTAGCTACAATTGAAGAAAACACTGTTGCTGCCGTGTCGCCTGCATGATAGAAATCACCACCAGGTTCGTTTATTAGGACAACAACCGCTATTTGGGGATCTGATACAGGGGCAATGCCGGCAAAAATATTGACGTATTCTTCTCCATAGCTTCCCGCAAATGCTTTTTTACTTGTCCCCGTTTTACCAGCAACTCTATATCCAGGAACGCGCGCTTTATAAGCCGTTCCGCCTTTCTGCGTAACTGTTTCCATCATTAACAACACATCTTGTGCCACTTCTTCTGAAATCACACGTGTTGACTCACGTTCATGACCCATATTCTTAACAACGCTTAGCGGGTGAAGAATGCCGCCATTGGCGATAGTGGCATACATACGTGCTATTTGCGTTGCCGTGACGGCAATGTTGTAGCCAAAGGACAAGCTTGAAATTTCGTGCTCTGACCATCGAGGACGTTCATGGAATATGCCACTGGATTCTCCAATCATACTACTTCCAGAATCACTCATTAAGCCCATATTATAATAGAAGTCTATTAACACCTCTTTAGGCATAGACAAGGCTAGTTGCGATGTGCCTACATTGCTTGAATGTTGAATAACTTCTGTAATACTGAGTTTGCCATAATTTCGAGCATCTTCAATACGGCTGCCACCCAATCGGCGCCAGCCAGGTGAAGTATCAATAATACTGTCTTTTTGGTAATAGTCATTCTCTAAAGCTGCAATAACGGCTAGAGGTTTTAGCACAGAACCTGGTTCAAATGCGTCAGTAATTGCTCTATTGCGTACTCTATGATTAGATACTGTTGCGCGGTTATTAGGATTGAAAGATGGGGTATTGGCAAGGGCGAGTATTTCTCCTGTATGCACATCAACAATTACCACCGAAGCAGAAGCCGCTTGAAACACAATCGTCGCTTCCTTTATTTCACGATACGCTAGCGCTTGGATTCGTTGGTCTATGGTTAACACGATATCTTGCGCCTTTTCACCCGCTTCTTGCTCGAGAATTTCGACTTCTCTATTTTTCGCATCGCGAATAATTTTACGACGTCCTGGGGTACCGGTTAGCCATTTGTTATATAAACGCTCTACACCCTCAATCCCTTTGTCGTCTACATCGGTAAATCCAATCAAATGTGCCGAAGTTTCACCCGTTGGATAATAACGTTTTGATTCATTGCGTAAGTAAACGCCCGGCAGATTAAGTTTTTCAACAAACGTCGCCATGGCAGGTGTTACTTGTCGCTGCAAATACACAAACTGGCGACTCGGATCATTTACCTTAGCAATCAATTCACTAAGTTCAATATTAAGCACTTCCGCAAGTGCTTGCCAGCGACGCGTATCCTTTAAGCCATTGTTGTCGTTAATTTTTTTAGGATCTGCAAAAATAGTTTGGGCGGGTACGCTTACCGCAAGTTGCTGACCATGGCGGTCACTAATAAGACCACGATAGCTTGGATTGTGGCGAATTCGAATAGTACGATTATCACCATGCTCAATTAAATCGTCAGGTTGTATCACTTGGATAAATGCAGCACGTGAAGCTAAGGCTACGAATACCGCGACCACACCAAATAGAACAATCCAAAAACGCCATTGCATTAAACTAGGCGACACATTACGTTTATTTTTAGCCGGCCCTTTAGACGAGCGCCTGTGTGGTTTTTGACGAGGCTTTTGAAGCGTGGCGGTAACCGTCATTACTTCACCCTCAATAATACTTCATCTTCACGTGTTGGACGACGCATATTGAGTTTCTCATGCACCGCGCGTTCTATTTTATTATGTTCAGTTAACGAGCTTTGCTCGATAATAAGATGTCGCCACTCTATATCGAGGGCGTCTTTATCTTGCACAAGTAGTTCTTGTGCAATCACTAACTGCCGATTTTGATGTGTGCTCAGAATCACCGCAATAGCAGTACCAATTACCGAAAAAAATAGCAGCACAAGAAACAAATGCCGGCTCAAGTCCGACATTATAATAGATAATAAGTTGAAATTAGTGACAGCATTTTTCATAGTTTTTCTGCCACTCTGAGTACTGAACTTCGCGATCTTCTGTTGTTGTCTATTTCGGTCGCACTTGGTTTTATGGCTTTGCCAATGGCTTTTAGCACTTTGTCTTGGTCAACTACACTTTGTGCAATAGGCAATTTGGAAGGATATTTTTTACCTTGGCTTTTACTTTTTATAAAGCGTTTCACCATTCTATCTTCTAATGAATGAAAACTAATTACCGCTAGGCGTCCACCGGGTTTAAGTACGTCTACGCCTTCACTCAAGCCAAGCTCTAACTGCTTTAGTTCACCATTAATAAAAATACGTACACCTTGAAAAGTGCGCGTTGCTGGATGTTTAAACTTATCTTTAACTGGCACTGCTTTATCAATTAGTTCAGCAAACTCTCTTGTTGTTTCAAGCGGTTTAATTACACGTTGCTCTAGCACGGCGTGAGCAATGCGGGTGCCAAACTTCTCTTCACCAAAGCGCTTAATTACGGTGGCTATTTCTTCTAAACTTGCACTGTTAAGCCATTGTGCTGCGCTTAATCCAGAACCTGTGTCCATGCGCATATCTAGTGGACCATCTTTTTGAAAACTAAAACCTCTTGTGGCATCATCTAATTGCGGTGAAGACACCCCAATATCCATTAAGATACCGTCTATTTTTCCATATAGTTCAAGATCGTTGACAACCACTTTCATATTAGAAAATGCACAATGATGAATGCTGAAACGGGGATCAGAAGTAAAACTTTGCGCAGCAGTTATGGCTTCTGCATCGCGATCAAGCGCAATCAAGCGACCTTGCTCACCTAAATATTTAAGAATTGCACGACTGTGGCCACCGCGACCAAAAGTAGCATCAAGATAAATTCCATTAGGCTGTATATTCAAAGCATCGATAGATTCTTGTAAAAGCACTGATTGGTGTTGAAGGGCAGCGTTCATAATGAGAAATCCTGCAATCTTTCAGTTTGCTCATAATCGCCTGATCGTTCTATCTCTAAGTCTTCTTCAACTTGTTTATACCACGTTTCTTGTGACCAAATTTCGAAGCGATTACGTTGCCCTACTAACATTATTTCTTTGTCGAGATTAGCATATTGACGAAGCGTAGGGGCTATCAATAAACGACCGCTTTTATCCATATCGCCTTCAGTTGCATAGCCAATGAGTAAACGCTGAATACGTCTTTCATGACGATTCATAGTGGAAAATTTACTGATTTTTTCTTCAATGATGTCCCATTCGGGAAGCGGGTAAAGCAACAAACAAGGTTGTGTATTATCAACTGTGCAGACCAACTGTCCCTGGCAATCATCCATAAGGGATTGACGATATCTTGTCGGTATCGTCAAACGACCTTTTATATCTAGATTGATTGCGTTAGCGCCGCGGAACATTACCCCTAGCCTATTTTTAGTTTATTAGTAGCTCATATTATTATTATTAAGATGGCTGCTACAGTTGATTATTAACAAATTCGAGAAAAACCCCTTTTTTGCCACTTTACCCCACTTCTTCACAGTTTAGGGAGTTTTGACGCCCCATGTCAAGTTTATTTGCAGCTTTTTGGCTTATATTGGGAAGTCTTTGCTCGTCAAAAAACATGGCTATTTAAGAGGTCGAGATTAAACGTGTTGAGGAATCAAACGCTTAGCGAACAAAAGGGAGGAAGAAATGCCACAATAAAGGCAATTAGTTACGCTCAACTAATATTGAATGTTCACGAACAATGATGATTTAACTTATCTACATTTGTTATTTATATATGAAATAAGCTGCTTTGTAATTTTTTGTAGAAAAACAAAAGACGTAAAAAAAGCCCGCGAACGCGAGCTTTAGAGTGTATAAACGGCAATAATGTTATGCCTTGTTTTCTGGCGCAACAGGCGCGTTTGCAGCTTCGTCTTTTTGCACCGGTGAAATTTGAATAGACTGCACTGGGTTATCTGTCTTATTCGACAATTCGACTAAACGATTTAATTGTCCTAACGACAACATCATTGAGTAGGCGGCACCTAAATATCCGGCTTTGTGTAATGCCAGTACTTTATCATCGTCAAGCTCTACGAGTTTTTTCTCGTTAATTGAGAGTACACCTGTCACGTTGCGCAGCTGACCATTAACATAGGCTAAACGAATTTGAATTTCTTCAAGTAAATCAAGCTCTTGCAATTGCTTGATAAAGCGTTGATTTTGCACTTCGCTGTTCGCTAATTCACTTAAAAATTGTTGACGGTTCTTTAAGAAATCAGATGGTTCGCCTGCCTCAGTAAACAAAGCCTCACCTTCGTCTGAAATCATGTCGCTGTTTTCATCAATATACAAGCCCAAGCGTTCGCCATCTGGACGGATATCAAACGGATAGCGTTTAACATTCATAGGCACGTGCGGCGCTTGCCAACGGTCCTCAGCCCAAAACAAGTTTTTTCCTTGATCAAGACCTAACATCGCAACTGAATGTATGTTTTTTGTTTTAGGATCTTCTATAAACACTAACGGCATGCAGCCTGATAACTGAGCATATTCGCGAATAGTGGCTGCGGCTAAATGTGTTTTACCGACAAGTTCAAAATTGACGCGCGGCATCACTTTTAAGGCACTGTGTTTATCTTTATCTAGGGGGACGTAATTAATAGCCATATTAAATTCTCTGTTTTCTCGTTATTTACTCGCCGACCATAAACCTTATCGCCTTACATTTATGCTAAAGGTGACTCACCAAGGTTACAAAGTTAATAGTCGCTTGCATTATATTAGCGTTAAAAATGGCGTGTATTATGTAGCACTCGAGGCTGAAAGTCACCCCGATCACCTAATTTTAACATTATTTATTAAGTTCGTTTTCGTCACATTAAAAATCACTGCTAAAAATAACGAGAAAAATCATATTGTTTTACGTATAGTATCGGCAAACAAGCAAATAGTACTTATTGTAACATCCAGAATGTAAAGGATACTCCATGCAAACTCTTTTAAAAATGACCGCTGTAGCGATAATGGTAACGGCCGTTTCAGCCTGTAACAGTACCGCTAAAAAAGAAGAAAGTATAAGCGAGGCGGCAAATCGCATTGCACAAAATAACATTATTGTTGATGGACATATTGACGTTCCCTACAGAGTAGAGTCAGGCTGGGTAGACGTTACCAAAGCAACAAAAAAGGGTGACTTTGATTATCCCCGAGCAAAAGCCGGTGGTTTGGATGCCCCTTTTATGTCTATTTATGTACCTGCAAGCTTAGACAAGAGCGAAGCCTCAACAAAACTAGCCAATCGTTTGATTGACTCAGTTGAAGCGATAGTAGGAAGAGCCCCTAATAAATTTGCTCTGGCGTATACGGTTGCCGATGTGAAACGTAACTTTTCAGAAAATAAAATCTCGCTACCTATGGGCATGGAGAATGGCTCTCCGGTGCAAGGCAGTTTAGAAACTTTGAAGCACTTTTATGAGCGTGGCATTCGGTATATTACCTTGGCGCATTCACAATCAAACCATATTAGTGACTCTTCTTATGATTTACGCAGACAGTGGAAAGGCTTAAGTCCATTTGGAAAAGAAATGGTAAAAGAAATGAATAATTTGGGCATTATGATTGATATTAGTCATGTGTCTGATGCGGCATTTTACCAAGCGATTGAAATCAGCACTGCACCGGTAATTGCATCACATTCATCTTTACGTAAGTTTACACCAGGCTTTGAGCGTAACATGAACGACGATATGATTGTAAAGTTGGCCGAAAACGGCGGCGTTATTATGATTAACTTTGGTTCAGGTTTTGTTAGCCCTGCTTCGCGTTTGTGGAGTGATAATATGAATAAGCAGTTGCAAGCGCTTATTGATACCTTTGGCGAAGACAGCGATCAAGTGAATGAGTTTTCATTATCCTATAAAGCTAAAAACCCTTATCCATTTGCTGATTTAAACACAGTGCTTGACCATATCGATCACGTTGCAGAATTAGTCGGCATTGATCACATTGGTATAGGCTCTGATTACGATGGTGTTGGTGACTCTTTACCAACAGATTTAAAGGATGTGGCAAGTTACCCTAAGCTGATTGACGGTTTGCTTAGACGCGGATACAGCGAATCTGACGTACAAAAGATTTTAAACGAGAATCTACTACGCGTTTGGTCAAAAGTGGAAGAGACTGCAGCGTCAAGTTAGGTTTAAAAAGCGCCCGTGTAGAGATGACATTGGCGCTTTTGTCTTTACATCATTTACTCGTTAGAAATGGGAAATTGCTCATCTAAGAACGTATCAAGCATAAGTAACATTTGTTCATGTATTGGGTTTGCTTTTGGCACAGCGCAACGTTCATTCGTATCCACCTGCGATTTATCAAACTGCAAATTGATAATTTGTACCGCGCTCATGGGTACATCGGCATGACACACGTCATACGACTCATCTATTTTAAAAATCGTATGATCGCCTTCAATTTCACTCGTAATATATTCTATGCCTGCAAACAAAGTGACATTGTCGGCCATAGAGTGCGCCGCGAAGATGGGCACGCGAACGGATGAATCAACCAACAGCTCACGAATATCCTTAATGACATCCAATAAGACTAAACCTGAATAACTGGCCACAGTGGGATATTTGTATGGATGTGGTCCTTGGGTCTCATACTTTCCATCCATTATGCTGGCAAGATACTTCATTCCCCATATTTTAGACATAGCTTCTGCTGCAGCGCCCAATTCTAATGCACCTGAAAAAAGCAACATTGCTTCGATTTTTTCAAAATGTTTTATGGTGTAATAACTAGCTAGGGCTCCCCCGGTGGAAAAGCCTCCAATGACAATAGGTAAATCAAAAACTTGTGCAAAAGACATCACGTCATCAACATGTGTAGTCCATCGCGTTTTTAAATTTTCGTCTTCCATATCAGCATCGGCATCTTTTAGCCCATGCCCCGGATTTAATGGAGCTATGACCAAATAACCTTTCTTTTGCAAAAACTCTGCAATAGAGCGCATGAAAAAGGGAGAGTCGCTTAAGCCATGGAAAAGTACCACAACGGCTCTAGGCGTGTTTGCTGGGGTCAAAATGAAGGGCGCATTACCTGCGTTTTTTAAAGGTGAATAACAAAAGGACACATCGCGTTGGTTGCTACCATCACATATCGTCATAGAGCCTAATTCATGCTCATAAATTTGACTAAACGAGCGTATTTTGGATTGATCCAAAATTACATTTTCACCTACATTTGCCAATACTGGGGTGGCGCAAACACTACACAATACTAACTGTGCAATTATGTTGAAGACCTTATTTACCATATTTTTTGCTAAATCCATGTGCACTTTCCTAGTGATTTTCACACTATGCTAACACAAAAAAGAAAAGAGCCAATAATGACTCTTTTCAGATGGATACTTATTTTTCATTCACCTTAATGACTTGTTTTTTTAATCACTAAGTTTAGGCGATTACAGTGTAAGCGAATAGCTACTTGAAAAACTCAACTAAATCTTCGCTATTGCCAATATGCTTACCACCTATAAATACCTGCGGAACGGTATCACTACCCGTGATAGCTTTCAAAGAGGCTAAACTAGCATCTCTACCTAGCAGTATTTCTTCATACTCCACACCGTTTTTAGTCAATAATTCTTTTGCGGCCTTGCAAAATGAGCAACCGGGCTTGGTAAATAATGACACTTCTTGCGGTGCTTTTGTTCCTGGCGCTAAATATTCTAGCATAGTGTCAGCATCAGAGACTTCAAAAGGATCACCTGGTTTATTCGGCTCAATAAACATTTTTTCAACTACGCCATTATTCACTAACATTGAATAGCGCCAGCTGCGTTTACCAAACCCTATATCTCCTTTATCTACTAGCATACCCATGTCATGTGTAAATTGTCCATTACCATCAGGTACAACAGTAATATTATCGGCTTCTTGATCGGCCAACCATGCGTTCATAACGAAGGTATCATTAACCGATATACAGACTATTTCATCTATACCCAAGGTTTTGAATACGCCCGCTAGTTGGTTGTATCTTGGTAAGTGTGTTGAAGAACAGGTAGGAGTAAATGCACCGGGCAATGAAAAAACAACAACTTTCTTGTTTTTAAATAAATCACTACTGCTCAACGTTTTCCAATCATCGTTAACGCGTGTTGGCCAACTAACGTCTGGAACCTTCTTTCCTTCCATATTAGGTGCTTCTGCAGGGTGAGTCATGTTCTATCCTTTTTCTAATAAACTGAATGAAGTGCTATGCACTTATAAAGTATGTACACTAATTGCTCGTACATTTATAAAAGTACATGTTACGTATAAATTACCATTTAACACCCTATATTAATCGCTTAACTGTTAAGTTTCAAATCCTCAAGGTGATATTTATCGATGAGTGAATATAAAGTAGGTCGAGTAATACCTAATAGTTCTGCGGTCCTTGACATATTCTGTTCTGCTTGGTGATAAGCTTTACGAATCGCTTTTGACTCTGCGAATTCTCGTACTTCTCGCAAATTAAACATTCTTTCGTCGGGTTGTGCGTCGGTATTATTTAAGCCTAAATCGTCAGCTTCAATATAGCTACTCTCCGCCAGTACAACCGCCGATTTTAACTTATTTTGTAACTCTCGGATATTGCCGGGCCATTTGTGATTTAGCATCGCGTTTATTGCCAGTTCGCTAAATCCCTTCACTTTTGAGCCATACTCTTCAACATAAGCATTTAAAAAAGTCTTGGCTAATAAAACAACGTCGTCTGCACGATCTCTAAGGGGCGGAATAACAATGTTAATTTCACCTATTCGGTAGTATAGATCTTCGCGAAACGTTTGCTCTTTTACCATGCCCGGTAAGTCACGGTGCGTGGCGCTAACCACTCTAACGTCTACCGGAATTTCCGTTCGCCCGCCCACTCGTTCTATCACGCGCTCTTGCAAAAATCGTAGCATTTTTGCCTGCAGTCCAATTGGCATATCGCCAATTTCATCTAAAAACAAAGTGCCGCCCTGCGCCGTTTCAATTTTACCCAAGGTGGTTTTGTTAGCACCGGTAAATGCACCCTTTTCGTAGCCAAATAACTCACTTTCAAGTAAGTTCTCGGGAATCGATGCGCAGTTTATAGCAATAAATGAATTGTCTTTACGCAGACTATGCTCATGAATACTGCGCGCAAAAACTTCTTTGCCGGTGCCGCTTTCACCTAATAAAAGTGCGCTAATATCAGTTTGCGCAATTTTTTCTGCTTTACGACTTGCGGCCAACAAGGTTTCACTGTTTCCCACAATTCGGCCCATGCTAACGCGCGATTTACTTAACAACCTGTTTTCATATTCAAGAGCGGATAAATTTAATGCACGCTGAATAAGAATATTGATAATGTCACTGTCTATCGGTTTTTGGTAAAAATCATAAGCACCTAGCTTAATTGCTTCAAGCGCATTATCTTTATCGTTGTTACCGGTCACCACAATCACTTTAGTGTGTGAAGCCAGTGACAAAATCTCTTGCAGAGCTAATAAACCTTCTGATGCATTTGTAGGATCTGGCGGAAGGCCTAAATCGAGTGTGACAACGCTAGGTTCAAATCGTCTTAATTGAGCGATTGCCGATTGACGATCTCCCGCAAAAACGACCTCAAAATCAGTCAAGGCCCATTTTAATTGCTTTTGTATGCCAAGGTCATCGTCAACAACCAGCACTTTTCCCTTTTTCATATTTCGCCTACTTCTTGTATATTGGGTATCATTAATCTAAACCAACTGCCCTCGCCTTCTTGGCTAGTGACTGAAATACTTCCACCAATACTTTCAAGATAAGTTTTAGCATCGTACGCACCAACTCCCATACCAGCATTTCCTTTAGTCGTGACAAAGGGCTTAAATAGCATTTCGGCGATAAAGGTTTTACTCATCCCAGTACCGTCATCAATAATATCGACTATTATTTGATTTATATTAGCTTCTAGCTTTATTTCGACTTTTCCTTGCTCGGTAGTGGCTTGTTGGGCATTACTGATTAAATGATATAGGACATTAGCGAACTTATCGGCGTTCAAGATTACGCTTGGATTAATGTTAGCATTAAACATGGGGAGTGGTTTAATAACTGAGCATTTATTATCAATGACGTCTTGAATTAATGCCACTATATTGGTCTCGTTAAGCTGATCAGATTTATCAACCGACTTGTCCATAAGTTGCTTTAGCATTTTATCCATTCGGGTTTTGGTATGTTCCAGCGTTTCGAATGTATCGTCAATAAATTCTGGGTTATCTTTATGCTGCTTGGCGTTTGCCAAAAGCAAATTAATTTGTGCCATGACGTTTTTTAAATCGTGCACCACAAACGCTGACATGCGATTAAATGCAGCAAATTGAGCATTTTCAGAAAGCGCATGTGAACTTTCGGCCTGAAACACAAAGCTAGCGGTTTGTTCAGTGACTGCCAGCAAATAATCTCTAAGCTCCCAGTTAAGGTTGCGTTTTTCAGTATTTTTCGCGTTTAATAATACTAATCCCCACAAAGCTTGCTGTTGATAGATAGGCACTAAAAATTGAAATCCAAAATATTTCATAAATGCATTTCGATTGGGTAACTGATCATATAAATCGGGTTTACTACGCATTTCATCAACATCCACAATCCATTGTTTGTGCTCTAAAAACGTAAGCAGATCGGGTAAGTATTGTTCAGGCATAATTAAGTCATCATGCTCTTCATTCTTGCTTGTGGCTACCGAGAAAAATTGCCCATTGGTCAATTTTAGCAGCATCCCTTGATCATACTTTACGCCTTGCATCCAAGCCTGAAGCGCGGTTTGGTATATTTCCGGTAGTGTTTTGCCCTCTTGCGATAGCGTTTGCGTTAAGGCCAACCACTCAACCCTATAATCAAATTGATTGGCGTAAAAGTTTTTGGTGATAAATACCTTTAATTTAGTTCTAAATTCGTTCGACAAAAATAGGCTAAACAATAAAACTAAGGCTATCAAAAACAGGGCTATTTGCACTGGAGCACCCCAGTCGCCACCAAAATACTGCACTATGTAGCCAAGCAGTGCCATAATCACCAAATAAATACCCGTCAGCATTAATAAAGTACTGTGCATGACAACTTCGCGTGATACAAAAATATCAATGCCCCAATGCTGGATACGTCGTATTGCTAAAATTAAAAAGGGCAACATAGCCAAATAAATAAAGCCGCGAGCAGCAAAAAAACTATAGTTAAGTTGAGCCACCATGGCGGCATTTGCGTAGGTGAAAAAGTCAAACGTGGTTAAGGATGCAAAGTAAATAACAAGCGGTTTATATTCCCACTTGTGGGAGCCAGATTGACGATACACTTGCTCTAAAATGATCAACATTTGAATTGTCACAAGCGTTATCAATAAATGCTGAAGGCTCGAATCAATTTCAAAAACCGAAGTGAACAAAATAGCAAGGGTCGGCGCAACTAACAGCGCCATAGTAACAGGACGAGTCATTAACTGCCAAAACGACGAAAATTGATTTTGTAAACACGCCGCTAAAAATAGCGTCCAAATCCAAAGTCTAACGCTATCTAAAAATGCGTATTGATTGATGTCGGTAATAAAACCCAAACTCAAAATTTGCGTAACAGACCAAGCAAAGGTAACAATTGTGGCCGCTATTAATAAGTGTTTCGCCAAACCCGCTTTGCGCACTACTAACATCAAAAACACCAAGCTTAAATAGCCCAATGCGGTTAGCCCATAACCAATATCAAATAACAAAAGAATTACCTTTTTTGAACGAGTAAACTACCAATTGAGTATCCAGCGCCAAAAGAACACAAAATGCCATAATCGCCTTTTTGTAAGTCTTGGTTATGTAAATTGAATGCGATTACGGAACCTGCCGAAGCGGTATTTGCATATCGGTCTAGCACCACAGGCGCTTCGTCTAATGTCGCTTCTCTTCCTAATAATCTTTTACTGATCAATGTATTCATATTTAGGTTAGCTTGATGCAGCCACCATCTTCGCAAATGAGTAGGTAGCAAGTCATGTTGTGCTAAATGTTCAGTAATATGTTGTGCCGCTAATGGACACACTTCTTTAAATACTTTGCGACCTTCTTGATGAAACAGCTTGTCTGGACTGTATGGGTCAGTATCGGCTGCATCGGAAGTATAGCCAAAGTTTGACCGTATATTGTTCGAATATTGAGTAAACGCTTTAGTACTTAGAATGTTATAAGCATGTTCACTTGTTACTGTTTCAGCTCTTTCGATAACGGTAGCGGTTGCCACGTCACCAAAAATGAAGTGGCTATCGCGGTCGGTATAGTTTATTTGTGGTGAGACCAATTCAGGGTTAATAACCAAGACGGCCTTAGCCGTGCCAGCTGCCACCATTTCGTAGGCTCTGTGCATGCCAAACGTTGCCGCAGAGCAGGCAACTAACATGTCAAAGCCAAAACCTTTTATTCCCAAGGCGTCTTGTACTTCAATGGCAATAGCGGGGTATGAGCGCTGCGTATAGGCACAAGCCACAATAACAGCATCAATGTCGTTGGCCGTTTTATTTGCCGAGCTTAATGCCTGTTGAGCGGCCTTAACCGCCATTTCAGCTTGATAAGATAATTCATCATCGCGGCGTTCGGGCAGTATCGGACGCATTCGGTGGATATCTAACACGCCTTTTTTAGACACAACATAGCGACTCTTTATGCCTGATGCTTTCTCTACAAATTCCGCGCTAGAATGAGGCTTCGCACTAAGCTCACCTTGTGCTATTTGTTCACTGTTAATATCATTATAATGATCTGCATAAGCATTGTAGGAGTTGATTAGTTCTTCGTTTGTGATGCTATATTCTGGTGTCCACAACCCAGAACCACTTAAAACAACTTGTTGCATATAAATTCCTATATTTTTTTGTCGCGTGCACGGTTTACGCACACAAAACTAATAAAGTGATATTGTGTAACTCATTCTCTAGCCTTAACTGTTAAGCATACTAGGTTTGTGCATTTTTGCATACTGACACATTTATTCGACTCGGCTTAATCAATTTTAATAGGCTGGGGCATAATGGGTGATAGTAGCTTAGCGATATATCGAAATAATTGGATTCTCGTGGTGCCATTTCGCCATACTAAACCAATCTCTCGAAACGCGTCTGAGCTTGAGGGTAAAGCTTCCACTTTAGTACCTGTTAAAATGCCCTGATTCAGGGCCATTTCAGGTAAAAATGTATAGCCCATTTGGCTATTCACTAAGGATACAAGTGTATGCAAACTGCTTGCAGTAAGCGAGCTGACTTGCGCTTTATGTGCTAGTCCGCATGCACTTACGGCATGTTCGGTTAAGCAGTGTTCTTTTTGCAACAAAAAAATACTGTTTTCGGGTAAATCATCTATATCAACGTCTTTTGGCAACAACTTGGCTTTTTCTTGATGGGCAATTAAATGAAAGGGATCTCGGCCAATACATAATTGTTTACAGCCTGGTGTTTTCATGGGCAGCGCAAGAATTAACAAATCAACATCACCGTCCATTAAACTAGCCAAAAGATTATCGGTAGTATCTTCTAATAATTGCAGTGACAATTGAGGTAAGTGTTCATGAATTTGATTAATTAATGATTCAAATAGAAAAGGCGCAATAGTAGGAATAACACCCATTTTTAAGGCGCCTGTTTGCCAGTTACCAGAAGACTGCGCAAAAGAGACCCATTCTTGAGTCTGCCCTAGCAACAATTGACTTTTTTCAACCAGCGCCTCACCAAAATTGGTGAAAACGAACGTTTTATGTTCACGTTCCAGCAATTGCTGACCAAGGGATTCTTCTAAATTTTGTATGGCTGCGCTCAACGTCGATTGACTGATATTACATTTTTCAGCCGCACGCGCAAAATGCTGCTCTTTATGTAAAACAGTCAGATAATGCAAGTGCTTAAGGTTGGGTAGTCGCAATTATATGAGGTCTATGTGGTATTTCAATGTGATTAGATTACCATGCAAGCTTGGGGCTAATAAAGCCTTAATTGAATCAATCAATTAAGGCTTTATGATATACAGCAAATCAGGCTAGTTAAACGCCAAAAATGAACCTCAGTAGATAAAAGAAAATAATAGAAAACAACGCGCCTGCAGGCAAGGTAATCAACCAAGATGCAACTACCGTTTTTATGGTTTTTGCATTTAACGCCGCAACGCCTTGTGCCAATCCCACACCCAATACGGCACCCACTAAAGTTTGCGTAGTAGAAATAGGTAATCCAGTACCCGAAGCGATAAGTACGGTCGTTGCAGCAGCCAACTCAGCAGCAAAGCCTCGACTAGGGGTTAAATGCGTAATACCTTGACCAATTGTTTTCATAACACGGTGACCAAAAAGCGCTAGACCCATAACGATGCCAAAGCCGCCCAATGGCAGTATCCACCAAGCAAGCGGTGCTTTATCCACAATAGTGCCTTGATTTGACACTACGCTTACCACTGCAGCCAATGGTCCTATCGCGTTTGCTACGTCATTTGAGCCATGTGCAAACGCCATACAACACGCTGTTAATACCATAAGTACCGCAAATACTCGCTCTACCGATACGTTCTGTTCTTTTGGACTGATATTTTTCTTAATCTCGCTGCCTTGCATTACGTTACGGCTCAGTTTACGAACATAGAACGTACCAATAAGTGCTGTAATAACACCAATACCAATTGCGAGCAAAATACCTTCCACAAAGGGTAATCCTAAACCAACGTGTTTTAAGCCTTTTTTGATTGTGACCAAGGCCATAATAAAGCCCGTGAACCCCATATAAATTGGAATAAACTTTACAGCAGATATGAGTGGCTGTTTGCTATCTAGTATTAGTTTTTTGGCACTTAAGAAAATAGCGATAGCAATGATGCCAGAAATTGCCGGAGTGATAACCCAACTGCCCACAATTTCGCCAAGTTTGCCCCACTTTACGGCCTCAGCACTAACACCTACCGCAGTAAAACCAACAATAGCGCCTACAATGGAGTGTGTTGTTGAAACCGGCCAGCCTTTGTATGACGCTATAACCAGCCATAAGCCAGCTGCAAATAAAGAAGAAATCATACCCAATACTAAATATTCGGGCATTTCTGTGAAATAACTAGCGTCAATGATACCTTTACGTATCGTCGAAGTAACTTCGCCACCGGCTAGATATGCACCCGCAAACTCAAACACCATTGCAATAATAATTGCTTGTTTAAGCGTGATAGCTTTGGCACCAACGGACGTCCCCATTGCGTTTGCGACATCATTTGCACCAATGCCCCATGCCATTATAAACCCCACAGTACCGGCTAGCAGTATGAGTATTAGGCCATAACTTTGTATTAAATCCATGAGAGAAGGTAACTAAGTGATTGCGGAATTTGATGAGAATATAAAGAGAAATTCGAGAAACCGCAACCAAAACCCTAAGAAAAATCAAAATCCATACTTTAGTTTCTCAACTTTACGTTTATTTCACTGCTATAAAAGCTAACCAATAGGATTTTGCGAATATGTAACATCTAACGCATAATTACAGAACAAATCTAGGGCTCGAAAAGTGGCGCAGCATTTCCAAAAGTGTGTAATATTATGGTTCTATTACTGAATAACTTTATCAAACAACGTAAATAAACCTACGTTAATTAACTCAAAGGGTATAAATAATATGCAAGCTATGGTGCTATCAATAATAGGTAAAGACAAAAAAGGTTTAGTAGACGAAGTTGCCAAAGCCGTCAAAAATGCGCATGGAAATTGGCTAAGAAGTAGCTTTTGTCATCTTTCCGGTCATTTTGCGGGTTTTGTCGAAATTATGTTGCCGCAAGAAAATCATAATGCCTTGGTCAATAACTGCCATGCGTTGTCGAATTTACAAATTACGCTTGTACCTGCAAACGAACATACGAAAAGTGATACTAAAGAATTGCACCTTCGCGTTACTGGGAATGATCGAAATGGTATTGTGAGTGATGTAACGGGAGCTTTAAAAACCTTTGACCTTAATATTATTGAATTAGATACAAAATGCGAAAGTGCGCCCAATTGGGGAAGTTTACTGTTTACCGCGAATATTGTGGTTGAGGTTCCTACGCAATTTGATACCAGTAAGTTGACCCAAGCTATTGAAGAAATTGCCGATGACCTTATGGTAGACTTACGCAATAAGTAATTGATTATAGTATAGATATCATAAGGACATCAGCATTACATGAGTATATTGTATTTTCCCAAGGAAATTAGTTGGCTAGCGTTTAATGAACGTGTACTGCAAGAAGCAGAAGATATAAACACGCCTTTAGTTGAGCGCATTCGTTTTTTGGGTATTTACAGCAATAACTTAGATGAGTTTTATCGAGTTCGCGTTGCCGACGTTAAGCGCCTAATCACGATTAATCAAAATCAAGATCAACTTGAACAGGCTGATGAGTTAATACTGCTGTTGCGGCGTATTCAGCTTAAAGTAAAAGACTTGTCAGCCAAGTTTGACCTCATTCACAAGCAAATCACCAAAGAATTACAGCGTTACAATATTTATATGCTCAATTATTCGCAATTAAGTGCTAGCCAAACTATATGGGTGCAAGATTATTTTCGCAGTCATGTTTTGCTGCATGTAGCGCCCATATTATTAGACAATAAAGTACAGTTAATTCAGCGTTTGAACGATCGCTCTGTTTATCTTGACGTTGCCTTGTATCGCCCTGGCCGAAGTACAAAATATGCGGTGGTAGAAGTTCCCACAAATTCGATGAGTCGCTTTATCGTATTGCCACCCGAAAAAACCCGTAAAAAGAAACAGATTATACTGCTCGATGATATTATTAAACTCTGTGTTCATGAAATATTCCGGGGCTTTATTAAATTTGAAACAGCTGAAGCTTATTCATTCAAGATTACCCGCGACGCAGAGTATTCAATTAACGACGAAATAGATGAAAGTTTTGTAGAGAAAATGTCAGAAGGTATGAAACAGCGTCTAATTGCGGAACCGGTGCGCATTATTCATGATTTTGGTATGCCTGAAGAAATGATTTCAGACTTGCGCAAACGCCTACGTATTTCATCTGTAGATACCATTCAGTCAGCCGGACACTACCGTAATTTTAAAGACTTTATTAGTTTCCCCAACGTGGGCCGCTCATATCTTGAACATAACAATCTACCCCGTATTCGCAATAAAACTTTTATCGAACACGACACTGTATTTGCGGCAATTAAAAAACAAGACATACTCCTGCACTATCCTTATCACGATTTTATTCACGTGACAGAATTTGTGCGTCAAGCGGCGTTTGATCCAAGAGTTAAGCATATCCGCATGAATATTTATAGAGTCGCTTCAGGCTCTCGTATTATTAGTTCATTAGTGGACGCCGTCGATAATGGTAAAAAGGTTACAGTAGTAGTTGAGCTACGCGCCCGTTTTGACGAAGAGAATAACATTGCATGGTCAAAGCGCATGACCGATGCCGGAATTAAAGTGATCTTGGGAAATCCCAGTGTAAAAATACACAGTAAGCTATGTATTGTCACGCGTGAAGAGCGAGGAAAATTGCGCCATTACACGCATTTTGGCACGGGTAATTTTAACGAAAAAACAGCTAGGACCTATACTGACCTGTCATTGTTTACCTGTAATGACGAGCTAGCACTAGAGGGCATTGAAGTGTTTGAAATGATACAAAACCCATACCGAAAGTATCGTTTTAATCATTTGCAGGTTTCCCCTGTTAATGCGCGTAGCAAAATACAGTCGCTTATTCGACAGGAAATACAACGTCATACCGAGGGTAATTTTGCACGTATTACCATAAAAGTGAATAATCTAGTTGACCAAGAACTAATTGATGACTTGTATCGAGCGTCACAAGCCGGCGTGCAAATTCGTATGATCGTGCGCGGCATGTGCTCATTAATTCCAGGAGTTGCTGGGCTCAGCGAAAACATTTCTATTATTAGTATTGTGGATAGATTTTTAGAGCATCCTCGCGTAATGATGTTTGAAAATGGAGGCGATCGTAAAGTGTTTATTTCATCTGCCGATTGGATGACACGAAATATGGACTATAGAATAGAAGTGGGTTGCCCTGTATATAATGAAAACTGCAAGCAAATGATTGTAGACTTATTGGAGTTACAATTTAAAGACACCATGAAAGCGCGCATAATAGACGCCGAACAAACGAATCAATACGTGAAGCGTGGCAATCGTAAGAGCCTGCGTTCTCAAATTCAAACACATCAGTATATTAGTAAAAAAGAGGCGCATTAATTGAGCGATTTATATCGGGTTTTTGATGAAACCCAACAACGCAAAACAGAATTATATGCAGCACTTGATTTAGGCTCTAATAGTTTTCATTTGGTCGTTGCAAGAGTGGTCGCCGACGCCATTCAAATTGTGAGCAGGGTCAAACAAAAAGTACGCTTAGCCGAAGGCCTAGATGACAATCATGTGTTATCCCAAGAAGCAATTAGCCGAGGTGTTAGTACCTTAGAAAGCATGCGAGATTCCATGCAGGGTATTGAACCCGATGCGATAAGAATTGTGGCAACGCACACATTAAGACGTGCTAAAAACGCGCGAGAATTTTTGCGCCAAGCGCGCATTGTATTTCCATATCCAATTGAAATCATATCGGGTAATGAAGAGGCGCGCTTAATTTTTGTAGGCATAGGCAGCAACTCCTCTTACTCAGGTGAGCGCTTAATATTTGACATTGGCGGCGGTTCAACTGAGTTTGCTATCGGCAGTGGTACTGAAGCTAAAATAACCAAAAGCATTCAAATGGGTTGTGTGAGTTACCATAAGCGCTTTTTTGAATCGGGTGAAATCACTAAAAAGTCGGTTCGAAAAGCGGTAACCGCATCAAAGGTAGAGTTTGAACTTGCTGCGGGTAACTTAAACAAATACAAATGGGAACAAACAGTGGCGAGTTCAGGTACTGCACGCGCCATTTGTGCCGTGGTGAATACTGACAAAGGCCGCGAACTTGATGCGCCGGTTAGTTATCAAGAGCTGCTAGACCTATTAACAAAATGTTCCCGCTTAGGCCATTATGATGCGCTTTCTTTTGAGGGCCTAAGCGACGATAGAAAGCCTGTGTTTGCAGCGGGCTTATGTATCCTAATAGGCATATGCCAATCCCTTGATATTAGTGAACTAATGTTTAGTGAATCGGCCCTTCGCGAAGGTGTTTTGTTTGAGCTCCAGCCTAGTCACAGTAGCCAAAATGTTCGCGTCAGAACCGCGCAAAGCTTAGCCACTAGGTACGATGTTGACACAAACTATGCGCATAAAGTGCTTACCTCGTGTATGTATATTTTTGACAAAGTTAAAGAAGATTGGCAGCTTAACGACCCTAGTTTCCGTCATCTTTTAGGATGGGCAGCATTGCTTCATGAAGTAGGCTTACAAATCCACTCACGTGGTCTTCAAAAACACTCAAGCTATATTTTATTAAACAGTGAAATGCCAGGATTTAATCAGCCACAACAACAAATTATTGCATTTTTGGTGCGTTTTCATCGTAAAAAAATTCGCAGTGACGATGTATTAAGTGACACCATAATAGACGCTCAAACACTCACTCAGCTGCTCGTTATTTTGCGCCTTAGCGTTTTGTTAAACATTAACCGTCACCAACCCAATTTGCCTGAATTTACCATCCAGGTTAGCGGCACAGATATTAAATTAGGCTTCGCCCAAGAGTGGTTTGAATTATCCCCTTTGCTTTTAGCGGACATTAGTAAAGAGAATGCTTACTTGAAAAGTATTGGTATGCATTTAACCTTACTATAAATGCATCATTTACAACTACAAAAAAGTCGCTCGTTTAAAGATCAAACGCAGCGACTCTTGAAATGTGAATAGGGTGCTATATTTTAACTATTTGAAGCGTCATAAATGGCTTGAATAGTTGCATCTAGTTCAGCATCAAATTCTTTTTCCGACTGCTGTGCACTTAAGTTTTGTGTCAAAGCTCTAGAAAAACTCGCAATCATACCTTTGTTTTCAGACAAACGTTTGTTTGCGTCATCTCGACTGTAGCCACCAGACAAAGCAACGACTTTTATCACTTTTGCATGATTAACTAAATCTGCGTAAAAGTTAGCTTGTTCAGGCAGCGTCAGTTTCAGCATTACGTGCTGGCTGTCACTTAAGTTATCTAGCTGCTTTAAGATAGATGCTTTCAATAATGCTTCAGCGGCAGCCTTTTCTGGGCTGTTAATATCAATTTCGGGCTCTATGATAGGCACTAAACCTGCGGCTAAGATTTGTTTGCCTACTTCAAACTGTTGCGCCACAACCGCATCTACGCCTTTTGCGTTAGCCATTTTAATAAGAGAACGCATTTTAGTGCCAAAAACGTCTTGCGCATTAGCTTTTGCTAATAATGCGTCAAGATCAGGCATTGCTTTCATTATTTGTACGCCATTTTCTTCGTCGGCAAGACCTTTATCAACTTTCAAAAAAGGAACAACTTGCTTTTCATCCCACAAAAAACGAGCCGAAGCCTTACCTTCAATCTCTCTATCTAGCGTGTTTTCAAATAAAATAGCACCTAAAACGCGTTTTCCGTCAAAAGAAGGGCTGGTAATAATACGCGTGCGCATCGCATGAACACAGGCGAACATTTCTTCATCATTACTATATTCAGACTCGTTTACACCATATAACTTAAGTGCTTTAGGCGTGCTGCCGCCACTTTGATCAAGTGCCGCTATAAAGCCGACGGTATTTTTTACTTTTTTCAACATTGCTTGCTGTGCAGCTGTGGTCATATTTTGCTCCTTGTAAGCTATCTTTGTATCTTGTATATATGGGTCAAATTTACGTAAAATTGTCAGGATAACGCGCACCACCAAAGGTGCAATTAAGTTATTAGTTGCTAATCACGATTAAGTATAGCAACCGCGGGAAGTGTTTTACCTTCTAAAAACTCTAAAAACGCACCGCCGCCAGTAGATATATACGACACTTTATCAGCAATTTGGTATTTGTCGACTGCGGCAAGCGTATCACCCCCACCCGCTATCGAAAACGCATCGCTTTGTGCTATAGCTAATGCAATTGCTTTTGTGCCCTCGCCAAATTGATCAAACTCAAATACCCCTACAGGGCCATTCCACACTATCGTGCCCGCATTTTTTATTATCTCAGCTAAGGCTTTTGCAGAGTCAGGGCCTATGTCAAAAATCATATCCGAATCAGTTACCGATTCAACAGATTTAATGACTGCGGGCTCATCTTTTGAAAATTGTTGCCCAACCACTACATCAGTGGGGATTGGGATATATCCACCATTGTCTTTAGCGGCTTTAATGAGCGCTTTTGCTTGGTCAATAAGATCGGTCTCAACCAGCGACTTGCCCACATTATGCCCTTGTGCAGCAATGAAAGTATTGGCTATACCACCACCTACGATTAACTGATCCACTTTGCTAGATAAGCTATCTAACACGGTTAATTTGCTGCTAACTTTAGACCCACCCACAATCGCAACCATGGGACGAGCGGGGTTATCTAGCGCCTTGCCTAACGCTGTTAACTCGGCGTCCAGCAATGGACCAGCACAAGCTTGTTTAGCGAATTTTGCCACGCCGTGCGTGCTTGCTTGAGCTCTGTGCGCTGTGCCAAAAGCATCCATTACAAAGACATCACACAGACTTGCATACTGCTTTGCTAACGTGTCGTCATTACTTTTCTCACCCTTATTAAATCTCACATTTTCAAGCAAGGCGACTTGTCCTGGCGCAATATGAATAGATTGACCTAAATAATCGCTAATTAATCGTACCTTTAAGCCAAGCTTATCTGATAAATATGCAGCAACCGGTTGTAATGAGTACTGTTGTTCAGGGTTACCTTCGGTAGGGCGGCCTAAATGAGACATTAAAATAACGGCTGCGTTGCGCGTAAGCGCTTCTTGTATAGTCGGTAAAGAAGCTTGTAAACGTGCGTCTGAGGTAATTTTACCGTCTTCAATTGGCACATTTAAATCTTGACGAATGAGTACTCTTTGCTGACTAATGTCAATCTCATGCATGGCGCGAATAGGCATATAAGGTTCCTTCTTTACAGGTTAGATGAATAGCCAATTTTATGCATATACAACGCAGTGTCTAGCATACGGTTGGCAAAACCCCATTCATTGTCACACCATACTAATGTTTTGACTAAGGTTTTATGGCTCACACGTGTTTGTGTGCCATCAACAATACATGAATGAGGATTATGATTAAAATCGATAGAGACTAAAGGTTCTTCAGTATAGTCTATAATATTCGCAGGAAAATAACGACCCGCTTGTTTAAGCGTTTGATTGACCATTGCCATATTGACAGGCTTTTGTAAGGTCACGCTTAAGTCCATAGCCGTCACGTTAATTGTCGGTACGCGTACTGCTATTGCTTCAAATTTTCCTGCAAATTCAGGTAATATTCTCTCTATACCCGCGGCTAATTTAGTATCTACTGGAATAATCGATTGACTAGCCGCGCGCGTGCGTCGCAAGTCGGGATGATAACCATCAATCACTTGTTGATCATTCATCGATGCGTGAATGGTCGTAATTGTACCACTTTCAACAATAAAGGCCTTATGCAAAGCTTGAATAACTGGCACAATGCAGTTTGTTGTGCAAGACCCATTAGACACTACTGTGTCAGTGCTTAGTAAGCTTTGGTGATTAACGCCGTATATTATCGTCGCATCAACATCCTGACTCGCTGGTTGTGAGAATAAAACTTTTTTGGCGCCATTTTTTAAATGTACTAACGCATCTGATTTTTCGCCATAAATGCCAGTGCATTCAAGCACAATATCGACATTGAAAGGGCCCCAGTCAATGTCATTAATATCCTGATGATGCAATAGTGCTACTTTGCAGTTGTTGATAATGAGCTGTGCACCGTCAACACTGACTTTTTCGGCAAAACGACCATGCGCTGTATCATATTTTAAAAGATGCGCCATGGCATGGGGCTCGGCGATTTCGTTTATTGCCACCACATTAATGTGTTGATCATAGCCGTTTTCAAATAGGGCACGAACAACGTTGCGCCCTATTCTACCAAAGCCATTAATGGCTACATTTAACACCGCTGTGTCCTATTTTGTGATATCAACCACTGCGTTAACAACGGCTTCAGTGGTTATTCCAAAGTGTTGAAACAGGTCCTCTGCAGGCGCTGACTCACCAAACGTGTCCATACCAATAACAACGCCATCTAAACCTACATACTTATACCAAGTATCTTTTGCTAATGCTTCAATAGCAATCCGTTTAGTAATGTTACGTGGTAAAACTGACTCGCGATACTCTTTCGATTGACGATCAAACAAATCGGTACAAGGCATTGATACTACCCGTACCGAATGACCCTTCTTATTTAGTTGCTCGGCGGCTTGAGTAGCCAAATGAACTTCAGACCCAGTCGCAATTAATATGACATCAGGGGTCTCCTTTGAGTCTAATAATACATAGCCACCGCGCTCTACATCCATGACTTGCTGAGGCGTACGGGGTTCTTGTGGCAAACCTTGGCGAGTAAATACTAAACATGTTGGCCCAGCTGAACGCTCAATAGCCGCTTTCCATGCAATGGCCGATTCAACCTGATCGCAAGGACGCCATGTATCAAGGTTGGGCGTTGCTCTTAAGGAAACGAGCTGCTCAACGGGTTGATGTGTAGGGCCGTCTTCGCCTAAGCCAATAGAATCGTGTGTGTATACAAATATGACGGGTAACTTCATGAGCGCGGCCATGCGTACAGCGTTACGGGCATATTCCATAAACATAAGGAAGGTCGCACCATACGGCTTAAAACCACCATACAAGCTCATACCATTCATCATAGCCGACATACCAAACTCGCGAACACCATAATAAATATAGTTGCCGCTAGCATCAGCAGCAGAAATGCCTTTGCTGGTGTTATGGATGGTCAAATTTGAACCCGCTAAATCGGCTGAACCACCTAATAATTCGGGCAAAATAGGCGCATAGGCATTTAGCGTATTTTGTGAAGCCTTACGAGTGGCCACTTTTTCTGGGTGTTGCTGTAATGCGTTAATATATTTCGTGCAGGTTTTATTCCATAAGTCAGGCAAATTGCCGTTTTTGCGACGTATAAACTCTGCAGCAAGTTCTGGATAGGCTTCTTGATAGTCATTAAATTTTGCCTGCCAATTTTGTTCGGCTTGCTGACCTTTTTGTTTAGCATCCCAACCAGCATAAACATCTTTTGGCACCTTAAACGGAGGATAAGACCAGCCTAAAGTTTCGCGTACTAGTGCAATTTCATCGTCGCCTAATGGCGCACCATGGCAATTTTCGGTACCTTGCTTATTTGGCGAACCAAAACCTATGGTTGTTTTACAGCAAATAAGAGTTGGTTTATTAGGTTCAGATTGAGCTTTTGCGATTGCCGCTGAAATTTCATTGGGCTCGTGCCCATTTACATCCGAAATAACTTGCCAGCCATAGGCTTCAAAACGTTTTGGAGTATCGTCGGTAAACCAACCTTCAACTTCACCATCAATAGAAATACCATTGTCGTCCCAGAATGCGATAAGTTTGCCTAAGCCAAGCGTGCCCGCTAGCGAACAACTTTCGTGCGAAATACCTTCCATTAAACAACCATCACCTAAAAAGGTATAAGTGAAGTGATTAACGATATCAAAGTTGTCTTGGTTAAATTGCGCCGCTAATACTTTTTCTGCTAAGGCCATTCCCACGGCGTTAGTAATTCCCTGGCCCAAGGGTCCGGTGGTGGTTTCAACACCCGGCGCATAACCATACTCTGGATGCCCTGGAGTTTTAGAATGCATTTGTCTAAAGTTTTTAAGCTCATCTATTGGCAACTCATAGCCTGTTAGATGCAATAACGAATACAGTAGCATTGAGCCATGCCCATTTGACAAAACAAAGCGATCGCGGTTTGCCCAGTTAGGATTTGTTGGATTATGTGACATATAGTCACACCATAAAACTTGCGCAATATCTGCCATCCCCATAGGGGCGCCTGGATGTCCAGATTTGGCTTGTTGTACGGCATCCATGCTAAGAGCACGAATTGCGTTGGCTAAGTGACGACGAGAAGGCATTAACAACTCCTTTATACTAGGTGTACCTTATTTCGTGTGTTTTAGTAATTATCCACTAAATTAGTCGCTAATTAATAAAAAGTCAGCCGAAAAAGGACAGGGTTCTATAAATTTAGGGCGGGTATTGTTACCCACTAGCTACACATGTTCAATAATTAAATCTCGTTTTATGCGTCTTTTATATAATGCTTTAGCTTAACAAGCTTAACTTAAAGCTTAACAGGCTCAACTTAAGAAAATCCAAATCACAAATTGATGCGTAATATCTACTATATCATTTTCGAATAGACTTATAGACGTCTAGAAGTAAAGACTGGTAAATGACTTAAAGTGCGTTATAATATTCATATTAAGTCGCCAATATAACACTATTGCCGCACTTGCTTAGACTTATCTTTTGATTGGCGATACCAGCAGTGCCTAACCTTTTTTTTTAGGATGAAGTATGACAACTCATTTATTTACTTCAGAATCAGTTTCTGAAGGCCACCCAGACAAAATAGCGGACCAAATTTCTGATGCCGTATTAGATGCAATTTTAACCGAAGACCCGAAAGCTCGGGTTGCGTGTGAAACCTATGTTAAAACCGGCATGGTCTTAGTAGGCGGTGAAATCAACACTAAAGCGTGGGTTGATATTGAAGAACTTGCGCGAAAAACCGTAAAAGATATAGGCTATACACACTCTGACATGGGATTTGATGGTGAATCTTGTGCAGTTTTAAACGCCATAGGCAAGCAATCCTCCGACATTAATCAAGGAGTTGATCGAGAAAGCCCTGAATTGCAAGGCGCAGGCGACCAAGGACTAATGTTTGGCTATGCAAGCAATGAAACTGACGTACTCATGCCCGCACCCATTACCTATGCGCACCGATTAATGCAGCGCCAAGCAAAATTAAGAAAAGACGGCACTCTCGCATGGTTAAGACCTGACGCAAAAAGCCAAATTACGTTCATCTACGAAGATAACAAACCCGTGGGTATTGTGATGCGATAGTGTTATCTACCCAACATTGCGACAGCATAAGTACACCAGACCTACGTGAAGCCGTAATGGAAGAAATTATCAAGCCAGTAATACCAACACAGTGGCTAACATCAAAGACCAAATTTCACATTAATCCTACGGGACGTTTTGTGATTGGTGGGCCAATGGGTGATTGCGGTTTAACCGGCCGTAAAATTATTGTCGATACCTATGGCGGTATGGCGCGTCATGGTGGTGGTGCGTTTTCAGGAAAAGATCCATCAAAAGTTGATAGAAGCGCAGCTTATGCAGGTCGTTACGTAGCTAAAAACATTGTCGCTGCGGGGCTTGCACAAAGATGTGAAATTCAAATATCTTATGCTATTGGCGTTGCACAGCCAACCTCTATCAGTATCGAAACGTTTGGAACAAGTAAAATAAGCGAAGAACGATTAGTTGCATTAGTTAAAGAGCATTTTAATTTAACGCCTTACGGCCTAATTCAAATGTTAGACCTAGAAAGACCCATTTATAAAGAAACGGCAGCGTACGGTCATTTTGGTCGTAGTCAATTCCCATGGGAAGCCACGGACAAAGCTGCTGCATTGAAAGATGACGCGGGTGTGTAGTTAGGTTAAATTGATAATATATTTTAGTTTAATTACCTAAACACTAAGGATTGTTGTATGAAAAATCGTTTTTTTATTCGTTTAATCAGTATATTACTAATAGTAATGCTAAGTGCCTGTGCAACCTCACCAACAGGTCGTTCACAAGTTCTGCTTTACCCAGACAATGAGCTTGCCAGCATGGGACAGCAAGCTTTTGCGAGTATGAAGTCAGATATAAAAGTGTCTAACGCCCGGGTTGACAACAATTTGGTTCAGTGTGTCGCACAAGAATTGCTGGCGCACGTAGACAATTCGGTTTTCAGTGGTGAATGGGAAGTGGTGGTTTTTGACGATCCGCAGGTAAATGCGTTTGCCTTGCCTGGTGGTAAAATTGGTGTTTATACGGGGCTTATGTCTGTCGCGCAAAATCAACATCAATTAGCTGCCGTAATAGGCCACGAAATTGGACACGTCATCGCAAAACACGGTAACGAAAGAATGTCCAACGGTGCGTTAATTGGCATTGGCCAACAAGCGGTAGGCCAAGTATTAGCGGCAAATCAGGTAGCGCAAACTCCTGCGATAATGCAAGCACTGGGCTTGGGACTGCAATTTGGTGAATTAAAATACAGTCGAGTACATGAAAGTGAAGCAGATGAAATTGGCTTAACGCTAATGGCAAAAGCCGGTTTTGAACCCTCACAAGCGGTTGAATTATGGAAAAACATGGCCGCTCAAAGCCAAGGGGCTAGACAACCTGAATTTATGTCAACTCACCCTGCTCCCGAAACGCGTATTGAAGATTTAAGTCGCAATATGAAAAGCGCACAAAAGATTTATGCGTCGGTAACAAGAAAGCCTAAATGTCAGTAAAAAGAAGTATCATTACCTTAAATAAAACCTAGGTCATCTCCACGAAAGTGGAGACCTCGTCAACCCACTAGTAAACTCAAGATTGCAGGTGTGTTTGCGAGGTTCCCGCTGTTGCGGGAATGACCTAGGTTGTGTTGATATTTAAGGGCTGCAATGCCCTTGAAGTTGTCCGATTATAAGGACCCACATACGCGTTTATTTTTCTTCGCTTGCTGATTCAGTTTTATGAACATGAACATCCATTTGCGGGTATGGTATAGAAATACCTTCTTCATCAAAACGGAGTTTAACCGCTTCGGTGAAGTCAAATTTCAAGCCCCAATAATCGGCTGAATTTACCCATGGGCGAACTATAAAGTTGACGCTACTGTCACCTAATTCGGAAACCGCTATCTTGGGTGCAGGATCTGCTAATACGCGGCTATCTGCAGTAATCATTTCTTCTAATATGCGTTTCGCTTTTCTCAAATCGTCGTCATACCCGATGCCAAATACCATATCTACACGACGAGTGTCTTTCGCGCTAAAGTTGATGATGTTGCCACCATAAATAGCACCATTTGGCACAATAATTTCTTTATTGTCTGGGCTCGTCATTAATGTAGTGAATATACTGATGCTTTTTACTGTCCCTGATGTACCGCCAGCTTCTATGAAGTCACCCGCTTTGAATGGACGAAAAACAAGTAGCATAACACCTGAAGCAAAGTTAGATAGCGAACCTTGTAGTGATAGTCCAATTGCCAATCCAGCAGCAGCTAATATTGCAGCAAGTGAGGTAGTATCAACACCTAACTGGTCTAAGGCAGCAATAATAACGAACAACATCAAAATAGACTTAACAATTGCCTTCAAAAAATTAATTAGCATGTCATCGTATTTCGATTTAGCCATCAATTTGCCAAACACGTTTACCAAAACATTTACAACAATTTTACCAATAATGTATATCACTATCGCCATAGCTATATTAATAGCAAATGGAATTATAAAATCATGTAAATATTTATTCGCATCTTCTGTAGTAAGTCCGAACATTAAAACCTTTCCCCTGTATTTTTAAGTGTTTATATAAGTGTTTGTTGTAGTTACTTTCTATCTTCCGAGACCAAGTGGCTAATTAAACATTACAAAAAACAAGCTGAAATTGCTTGTTTTTTGTTTAATTGCGACCTAAAATTGAAAGAATGATGACCGAATAGTTGATCACGGCATTAAAATAGCAAGTCGATACAAAAAAACAACTTTTTTTTATGTTTGTAAAACCAGTTGGCGACACAATTGGTATGTTTTTATATGATAGTTTTTTAAAAAATAATATTCAAAATCAACGAAAATAAGTAGAAAATATTGATTTCAGCTAAAAGACAAACCTTGTACTGTCATTAGCCAATGGTTAAATCATTGATATAAATAGGCTTTCAAAAAAAAACAAAAAAACCTTTTGAAAACGTGTTGCAAATTTGCAACACTATAGGACTAGCAGTTATATCACATTACCATTTTGTTAGATTTTGCGAACCAGAAATTTGACGTTTTGTAAGGATACGGATTAATGAACACAGATCTCATATTAATGTTTGGAGCGCTCATATTATTAGCGATTTCAGGCCTGTTAGTATTTTGTTTTACTGAGTCTAAGGGAAAAAATACAGTTCATGCCAGACGCTCACAACCTGATAACCAACAGGACAATACAACGCACTCACAAGCCAATGAACAACAAAACATTGTAACGCATCCACATTAGCTAAAAACCAAAGATAACTTACATTGAACGAGACGCAACACACTGAAAAAATAAAGAAGACTGTATATAAACAGCTTCCGTTTTAAAACAATATCAAACTGTGTTAGCGGCATTTTAAAAAGACGAATATTAATTCGTCTTTTTTTGTGGATAATCAATGTATAATCGCTTGTCATCAAACTAAAAAGCTAACTTAATAAATGCGTATACCTCGATTTTATATAGAACACAATTTACTTGTTGAAGATGTCGTAAACTTGCCTAACGAACTCGCCCATTACATGACGAATGTGTTACGGCTAAAAGTAGGTTCGCCTATCGTTCTTTTTAACGGAGATGGTAGTGATTATCCCGCTGAAATTATTGATATCCACAAACGCACTGCAAGCGTGCTAGTTAATTCGCAAATTAGCTTAAATGTTGAATCACCGTTACATCTGCATTTAGGTCAAGGCGTGTCGAAAGGCGATCGCATGGATATAGCCCTACAAAAAGCGGTTGAACTTGGTGTTACTGAGATCACTCCAATTATCACTGAAAACTGCAACGTGAAACTTGATGCAGAGCGCTGGGAAAAAAAACACGCGTCTTGGCAAAAATTAATCATCAGTGCGTGTGAACAAAGCCAGCGTAATGTAATACCCAAACTGCATATGCCTATAACAATGCAGCAATGGCTCGGCCAAAGCAGTGAACTTGATAAGATTATATTATCGCCAGGTGCAAAAACTTACTTGTCATCACTCACAAAACCACAAAAAGGATTTAGAATTGTGATTGGCCCTGAAGGAGGGCTAAGCGAACAAGAAATTTATACCGCCACTGAAACTGGATATATAGCCACTAATATTGGCAGCAGAATATTGCGAACCGAAACTGCCGCAATTGCTAGTTTAGCAATACTGCAAAGCCATTTTGGTGATATTTGAATTGTCTTCTTAGCTTTCAAAGTCGGGTTATTCCTTGCAATTATGACAAAAACCCACACAATATCTTTTTCAATGTTAACAAAAACTAACCACAAAGAGTATTTATGAGCATAAAGTTAGGCATGGTGATGGATCCGATTGAATCTATCAATATTAAAAAAGACACAAGTTTTGCCATGCTACTAGAAGCACAAAAGCGTGGTTATGAACTTTTTTATATGCAAATAGGTGACCTGTATATTGATAATGGCGTGCCCCGTGCCAGCGTACAAAAGATACAAGTAAAAGAAGTTGCGGGTAATTTTTATAAAGTGCTTGAGAAAGCCGATATTTGTTTGGGAGAGCTGTCAGTACTAATGATGCGTAAAGATCCCCCCGTAGACAGTCAGTTTATTTATGCAACGCATATTTTTTCGTTAGCGCAAAATATGGGAACTTTGGTTGTGAACGATCCACAGGCTTTGCGTGACTTTAATGAAAAACTATTCACTTCGTTATACCCGCAATATATACCACCAACACTGGTGACCAGTAAAAAATCACAAATAAAAGAATTTCACGCTAAACATCGCGATATTATCGTCAAGCCTTTAGATGGTATGGGTGGCACGAGTATTTTTAGAGTAAAAGAAGATGCCGTCAATTTAGGCGTAATTAGCGAAATTATTACCGCAAATGAAACCGAACATGCCATGATCCAAGCTTACATGCCTGAAATTAAATTAGGTGACAAGCGTATATTGTTGGTTGACGGTGTAGTAATGCCCTATTGTCTTGCACGTTTACCCACCGGCACTGAAACTCGGGGGAATTTAGCCGCTGGGGGCACCGGCCAACCGCAAGAGGTGAGTGATATTGACATGCAAGTCGCCAAAGCAATTGCTGCTGATATGCCGGCACGAGGCATCTTATTTGTGGGTTTAGATATGATTGGCAACAAGGTCACTGAAATAAATATTACCAGTCCAACCTGTGTTCGCGAAATAGAGGCCGCTTACGATATAAATATTTGTGCCCAATTATTTGATGCAATAGAAAAACGACTTAAACTTAGGGAGTAAATGGTGTCTCACATCACGAGTATTGCAAGTTTACAAAATCACTTTTTAATTGCCATGCCCTCTTTAGCTGACACATATTTTTCGCGCTCGGTGACCTTTATTGTAGAGCATAGCGCTGAAGGAGCAATGGGAATTGTGATTAACCAAGCCTCTACAATGTCCTTTAAAGAGTTAGTGAACATGGCTGACAGCAAAGCTTTGGTTGATCTTGATTATAGCCAAAAAATTGTGGTGTGCGGCGGTCCAGTGCATCAAGATAGAGGTTTTGTGCTGCATTCAAGTCAAGGCGGATACAGTTCATCTATTAATGTCACTTCTGAAATTATGGTAACCACTTCAAAAGATATTCTATCGGTACTGGGTGCTCCAACGGGTCCAGAAAAATCGCTTGTGGCTTTGGGCTACGCAGGCTGGGAGGCGGGGCAACTTGAACAAGAGATCCAAGAAAATGTATGGCTCACGGTAGAAGCCGATAATAATATTTTATTTGACGTGCCGATTCATCAAAAATGGCAAGCGGCTGTTAATAAGTTGGGTATTGATGTTTGGCAATTGACGCAACAGTCGGGTCAAGCTTAATGGCAAACGACAACATACTTGCGGCTAAGAAAGCAAATTCAGTGGTTGCGTTTGATTTCGGCATGCGCAGTATTGGTGTGGCTATTGGCCAAGTGATTACGAGCACGGCAGCGCCTTTAGCCGCTATAAAAGCTATTGACGGAATACCAAATTGGGAGCATGTCGCAAACGTCATTGGCCAATGGCAACCCGACGCATTGTTAGTGGGCCTGCCGCTGAATATGGATGGTACTGAACAAGCCATTACGGCAAACGCAAAAAAATTCGCGAACCGTTTACAGCACAAATTTAATGTGCCCGTATATCTGCATGATGAACGATTATCGACGATTGATGCGAAAGAAAAATTATTTGAATTAGGCGGTTACAAAAAGCTGACAAAAGAAAAAGTAGACAGCGTTTCGGCTTGTCTAATTTATGAGAGTTGGCTGTTTGGATCCTAATAATAAGCTTATTGCGTGGTTCTTCCATGTTGACACTGCCAACATATCATAAACTGACCTTCGTTGGTTTCGCCGCATTCTTTGCACACCCATTCTATGCCTTTATATTCAGCTAAATCGACTTCCATTTGATCAACAATTTGTTGCGCCTTACTTCTCCATTCACCATCAAGCAACCACACTTCAGGTAAGGTCTCATGAGGTGGTAACTCACCGCTTGCCCCTTGAATATACTCATTTTTTATAAAGCTAGGAATTTTTGCTTCATCAAGTAGCGCTTTGATTTGTCGCACTTTGACTTGATTGTAATCACTGTAAAACCTTTCCATTTAGCTTCTCAGTATTCTTAAGTGCAATGATCATATCATGCTTAGCGAGTGTTTAGTTATCCATATCAATCGATACACTCGCTAACGAACCTAGCGATGTTGCTTTGTCTTTTGAGTCGAGTTTAATCATAAGACGCAAATCGTTCGGTGAGTCGGCATTGTGTAAGGCCTGCTCTTGACTAATCAAGCCTTGCTTGAACAAGTCATAAAGTGCAGTATCAAAGGTTTGCATACCATATTCTTTGCCTTTCACCATAGCTTCTTTTAAGCTACCAATTTCGTTGCGCTGAATAAGATCGCTAATTAAAGGCGTGTTCAATAATATTTCAATAGCTGCAACGCGACCATTACCGTTAAGCGTTGGTACGAGTTGTTGAGCCACAATCGCGCGAATATTCATGCTTAAATCAAAGCGTAATTTATCGTGGCTCTCTTTAGGTGCTAAATGCATAATCCTTTCAATGGCTTGGTTAGCGTTATTAGCATGCAAGGTGGCCACGCACAAATGCCCAGTATCTGCAAACGACATGGCATATTCCATGGTTTCCATCGACCTAATTTCACCAATCAGGATTACATCAGGTGCTTGGCGCAAAGAGCTTTTTAGAGCATCATCAAATGAATGTGTATCAATGCCCACTTCACGTTGTGTCACCACGCAGTTTTGGTGTTCATGCACAAACTCAATAGGATCTTCAATGGTTAAAATATGGCCATGTGAATGCAGGTTACGGTGTCCTATTAGGGCCGCTAATGAAGTCGATTTACCCGTACCCGTGCCGCCAACGAATAAAACCAATCCTTTCTTAGCCATAATAATATCTTTTAGAATATCAGGTAAGCCTAAGTCTTCTGCACTTGGAATTTCAGTCACAATACGCCGTATTACCATTCCCGCTTGATCTCGTTGCCAAAATGCACTGCACCTAAAACGACCAATGTCATCACGCGCAATCGCAAAGTTACACTCTTTGTCAGCTTCAAACGACGCTTGTTGCGCACTTGTCATTGCTTGATGCACAAGCTCAAGTGCTTCTTGCTGACTCAAATTCATACTGGTTAAAGGCGTGAGTTTGCCATTAATTTTTGCACTTACGGGTAAACCAACTGTCACAAATAAGTCGGATGCTTCGTGTGCTACCATGTCGCTTAAACATTGATCGAGTGTCATCATTTTACAGGCTCTTTATGTGGTCAATTTAAATAAGTTAAAAACCAGGTTTAGCCGGTTTATCAGTCGACTTTGCAGCCGCGTCTTGGCGGCTAATAACACCTTGCGCCACTAATTTTTGTAAACATTGATCCATCGTTTGCATTCCGTGTGCTTGTCCCGTTTGAATGACCGAATACATTTGCGGTACTTTATCTTCGCGAATAAGGTTACGAATAGCCGGAATACCCAGCATAATTTCGTGCGCAGCAACGCGCCCTCCTCCTGTTTTTTTGAGTAAAGTTTGCGAAATTACGGCTCTTAATGATTCTGAAAGCATAGATCGCACCATCGACTTTTCTTCCGCTGGAAACACATCAATAATTCTGTCTATCGTTTTTGGAGCCGAATTGGTATGCAAAGTGCCAAAAACCAAATGTCCGGTTTCGGCGGCTGAAATGGCTAATCGAATGGTTTCAAGATCGCGTAATTCACCAACTAATATTACGTCTGGATCTTCACGCAAAGCCGACCTCAAGGCATTGTTAAAGCTATGTGTATCACGATGCACTTCGCGCTGATTCATTACGCAAAGTTTATTTTTATGCACAAATTCTATAGGATCCTCTATGGTTAATATGTGTTCACGTTTGTGAGTATTAATATGATCAACCATTGCTGCAAGCGTTGTCGATTTGCCAGAACCGGTTGCACCTGTGACTAATATGATGCCGGTCGGTTGGTCTATTATTTGTTTAAATATTTCTGGCGCACCCAGTTGTTCAAGCGTCAGAATTTCGCTTGGAATGGTTCTGAGAACTGCGGCTGCGCCGCGATTTTGCATAAAGGCGTTGACCCTAAAACGCGACAAATTTTCAACTTCAAACGAAAAATCAACTTCAAGATTTTCTTCGTACTCTTTACGCTGCTTATCATTCATAATATCGTATACTAAGGCATGCACAGTTTTATGGTCGAGTTCGGGCACGTTCAAGCGGCGCATTTCACCATCAACACGTATAATGGGTGGTAAACCCGCGCTTAAATGTAAATCAGATGCTTTATTTTGAACACTAAAGGCCAATAATTCGTTAATATCCAATGGGCTAACTCCAACAAAAGTAAATATAAATTTTATGCCAACAAATTCGAGTGACATCGCAACACGACTTCATCACATTAATGCTCAAATTAAACAGGCAGCGATTGCCTGCCAACGCGACCCAAACCATATTAAATTGCTTGCGGTAAGTAAAACCAAACCCGTATCGGATATAATATCTGCGTATAACGCTGGACACCGAAACTTTGGCGAAAACTACGTGCAAGAGGCGGTCGACAAAATTGCACAGATGTCTGAGTATTCAGACATCACTTGGCACTTTATCGGCCCATTACAGTCAAACAAAAGTAAATTTATTAGCGAACATTTTGATTGGATGCATTCGCTTGATAGAATCAAGATTGCCAAGCGCTTGCACGAACAAAGAAGCGTGCACCAGCAACCTTTAAATGTGTGCGTGCAAGTCAATATAGATGACGAATCAAGCAAAGCCGGTATTCCCGCTCATGAAGTTGTCGATTTTATTGCACAATTACAGGCATTTGACCGTATAAAATGTCGTGGCTTAATGACTATACCGAAAGCTGATGTTAGCGACACTGAGCGCAGGGCTAGTTTTGCGAAAATGCAGGCATTATTCAGCCAAGTTGCTGAAAAATTCGACACTATAGATGTTTTATCAATGGGAATGAGCGATGATATGAATATTGCGATAGAATACGGGTCAACCATGGTACGCGTTGGCACAGCCATTTTTGGAAAGCGCGCGTAAAATGCACCATCGCAAGTGAATTAACAAGCAACAGGAGAAGGTTTGAACAACACGCACAAAATTAGTTTTATAGGCGCGGGCAACATGAGCAAAGCCATTATTTCTGGCTTGATTGAGAAAGGATATAAACCGCAAAATATTATGGCCAGCAATCCAAGTGCTGGAAAACTCGATGCTTTAAAAGATAGCCTAGGTATTAATACGACGCACAATAATCAGGAAGCGGTTGATTTTGCTGATATTGTCATTTTATCGGTCAAGCCGCAATTGATGCAGCAAGCTTGCGCTGATTTAACACTCAGCAATGCGCAGACACTTTTTGTGTCTATTGCCGCTGGGCTAACAATTACTCGCTTAGCGAACTTTTTGCCAAAAAATGCACTAATTGTTCGCGTCATGCCAAATACGCCTTCTGCCATAGGGCTTGGAATGTCAGGTATATATGCGCAAGATACGATTAATGCTGAGCAAGTACAATTAGTTGAGAGTATTATGCAAAGCGTAGGTAAAACCTTAGTGCTTAAATGCGAAGACGATATCAACACCGTTACTGCAGCAGCAGGTTCTAGCCCAGCTTATTTTTTCTTAGTTGCAGAAGTGATGCAAAAGGCGGCAATGGATATGGGCTTAACTAAAGACGAGGCACGAACCCTTGTGGTGCAAGCGATGTTAGGAAGTGCCCAGCTTATGCAAAATAAAAAAGACCTTGATTTATCCGAACTTCGTAAGCAAGTAACGTCAAAGGGTGGTACCACCGCTAAAGCGGTAGAAAGTCTGCAGCATGATAAGATTGATAAAATTTTCGCTAAAGCGATGCAAGCAGCAGTTACCCGTGCCCAAGAAATGTCAGAACAGTTTTAATAGGAAAACTTTACATGAATGCAGTAACAACCTTGGTAATGTCTTTGTTCAATATCTACTTAATGATAGTGATCCTTAGGCTTTGGCTACAATTTGCACGTGCCGATTTTTACAATCCCTTTAGTCAATTTGTGGTGAAGGTAACTCAGCCTGCAGTTGGCCCGTTACGCCGACTTATCCCATCAGTAGGAGCGTTAGATTCAGCAACTTTAGTATTTGCCATAATAATAGGCTTTATTAAAGTCATAGTGTTTGTATTAATGACAAGTGGTGTTGTACCACCTCTACTAGATGCATTAATTTTATCTATACTTAGTTTAGTGCATCAGGTGATGTGGTTGATGTTTTGGATACTAGTAATTCGAGCGTTATTGAGTTGGGTTAGCCAAGGTAATCATCCAATGGAATTGGTTATGCAGCAGTTAACCGAACCTATGCTACGTCCAATTCGTAAAATACTTCCTGCTATGGGTGGGCTCGACTTATCTGTATTGGTCTTTTTATTAGGCTTGCAGTTTATTCTAAATTTGTACGAAGGTACTTTTGGACCTTTCATTTAAAGACGAGTATAAATCTGTACTACAAAAGGTGGAGATATGATGAAAAATAATACATTGTTCGTTTTAAGTTACTTAGCCAAAACAAAGGTGCTGTTGGTTAGCGCTATGCTATTAAGCCTAACGTTTGCTACCGAGGCTGAAATCAAAAAAACCTTAGGTGATTGGGATGTTCATTACATAGCCCTAACATCTACATTCTTAAGTCCTGAAATAGCGCGTGCAAATAATATTGTGCGCAGTGGTAAAACGGCTCTAATCAATATATCAGTATTAGACTCAGATACTAAAGAAGCGCAAGTTGTTTCTATGACAGGCACCTCACGTAATTTGTTAGGCACCACAAAAACACTTAACTTCACACAAGTCAATGAAGGCGATGCCATCTACTATTTAGCGACCGTCTCATTTTCACATAAAGAAGTACTGCGTTTTAATATTGATATTGCACAAGGTAAAAAGAGTCAAAACTTACAGTTTCAGCAAACCATGTATGTTGATGAATAATTAAAAGGCAAAAAACAAAAAAGGGGTCAGGTTCAATTAGCAACGTATTCGTTGCTAATTGAACCTGACCCCTTTTTCTTTTTTCAGCAATGTAGTATTCGGCCGATACCCTATATCTAAAGAAATTTTTATTCTAATCAATATAGCCAACATCCAAAGTGGGAAGACAATGCAAATAGTACCTATATTTTCTGGAGGGGGAACTCGATTATCTGCCCACATTGGGATAATGAATGCATTGGAAACTTTGGATATTGCATGTCCACACATTGTTGGTATTTCAGGCGGCTCTATTGTTACCGCCTTATATTGTGCAGGCCATTCGCTAGATGACATTATGACATTAGCCGTTGAAACCGACTTTAGTCAATTTAAAGGATACTCGTTAATTCGTCTACTTCGTGAAGGAGGGCTTAGTTCAGGTGATAGTTTTGAAAATTGGATGGATACAAAACTTAACGGGATTACTTTTCAAGAATTACAAAAGAACTTGAGTATTGTAGCAACCGACGTAAACGGCGGTGGCCCAGTCATATTTAATAAAGAAACTTGTCCTAAAATGAAAGTGTCAGAAGCGGTAAGATACTCGATGTCTATTCCCTTGATTTTTACCTTTAAACCTTATAAAGATCATTTGCTAGTAGATGGCGCTATCCTCTCTGAAGATGCCCTATTCCGCAATTGGACAAAACAAGACGCGCAAAACGTTTGCTTCAGACTGCGAAGTCGTCAAGTTGCAGACAAAACAAAGAAAAAACTTTTTTTTAATTTGCCAGACTATCTTTTCATGCTAATTAGAACCTTTATGACCGCTCTGTCTCGGGAATATGTACACGAAAACCA
>RCMY010000064.1_pt1 | contig 92474 bp, 83 predicted proteins | sample 2041341 | NCBI WGS metagenome assembly RCMY01 (sample SAMN09708234, study PRJNA481090) | Marine sediment metagenome, whole genome shotgun sequencing project. | reverse complement strand
GGGGATCAGGACGCCGGCAGAGGTGATGTCAGAGTTGCTAGGGGTGGTGCATTCGTAACGAGAATCCGCCCTGGGCTTTTGTCGCCGCTGCCAGGCAAAATGTACGATAATCCGCGCCGAGAAGTTGCCGGGTCCGACTCGAGGCGAGTTTGGCTCCTTTCAGCAACGCCCCTACCTGCGGGAGCCAAAGCCGCCATCTCCTGCCGACTTTGGCTCCCGGCGTTTCCGCAGGTAGCCGTGTCGATAAAACCGTGAATCACGAGCCAAAGTCCTCCGGGCCGAGTACCGGGGGACAATGCGGGCTTCTCGCTAGGCGCTGCCTCATCCCGACGGGTGTCCCTTTGGCTGCCAAAGGGCGTTGGCACCTTTGGCAGGCAGGCATGGCAGGCAGGCACCTTTGGCAGGCGGTTGCCCCCGCCGCACCCCGCGTCGCCGACACCGCCCGCCGAAACGCCGGAATAGAGAACCTGGAAAAATAACCTGTCCCCTTTTCCAGGTATGATGGGAGACGGACGAGGAATGGAGGTCGCGTGAGCCACGGGGAACAGGGACGGACTTCGCGTCTCCGCAGGGTGCTGCACGTTTTTGGCTGGGCTCTCGCCGCCGTCCTTCTCGCCGCGCTCGTGGCGATCAACGTGGCGGTCGCCCTTTTCGGCGACACCATCGAGGCCTATCTGGGAAGCGGTAACGTGGACATCTCCAACGAGAAGCTCGAGGCCACCATGGACGAGGGCCGCACCCTCGCCGAGCAGATCGAGGGCGAGGGAATCGTCCTCGTGCGCAACGAGAACCAGACACTGCCTCTGCCGTCGTCGACCAGGCGCGTGAACGTCTTCGGCTGGGCGTCCACCGAGTGGGTCTCGAGCGGCTCGGGCTCGGGACAGACGTCCGGCGACTCGACCAGCTTCCTCGACGCCCTCACCAGCGCCGGCATCGAGTACAACACCGAGCTCACCGACATGTACCGCAGCTTCCAGGGCAGCCGCCCCTACCAGAGCAGCGGATCCCTCAACACCCACGCTTCCGAGTTCTGCCGGCTCTACGAGCCGTCGATCACCGACGAGACCTGCTACAGCGAGCAGCTCCTGCAGGACGCACGCGACTACTCCGACACGGCCGTCGTCGTGATCTCTCGCGTGGCAGGCGAGAGCATCGACTGCCCCGAGCAGCAGTACCGCGTCCATGGCCGCGGCGGTGACGTGGACGTCGACGCCACCCGCGGCTACCTCGAGCTCTCCCGAGAAGAGGAGGGGCTTCTCGCCTACGTGGGCGAGAACTACGAGCACGTCATCGTGGTGGTCAACTCGACAAACGCGATGGAGCTCGGCGAGGTGGAATCCACGCCAGGCGTCGACGCGTGCCTGCTCGTGGGCACTCCCGGCGAGGTCGGCGCGAACTCGATCGCGAGCGTGCTTCTCGGCGAGACGAACCCCTCGGGCAGAACTACGGACACCTACGCGTATGACCTGCGGACGGCCGCCTCGTACGCCAACGCGGGCGAGGAGGGCGAGGGATCCTACACCAACTCTGACGGCCTCTATCCTGCAGACGGCACCCTCAACACGAACGTCGGGACGACCGAGACATACGACGCGGTGCGCTTCGTCGACTACACCGAGGGCATCTTCGTGGGGTATCGCTGGTACGAGACCGCCGATGCGGAGGGCTATTGGAACGCCGTCGACAACGGTCACGGCCAGGGCTATGACGGCGTCGTGCAGTACCCCTTTGGCTACGGTCTCTCGTACACGAACTTCTCGTGGGAGGTCGTGTCCCGGCAGCCGGGCGAGAACTCCACGGTCGGTCGCGATACCACCTACCAGGTCACGGTTCGCGTGACCAACACTGGCGGCGTGGCGGGGAAGGACGTCGTCGAGCTCTACTGCACCCCGCCGTACTACGAGGGCGGCATCGAGAAGTCGTCGACGGAGCTCGTCGACTTCGCCAAGACCAAGCTGCTCCAGCCGGGGGAGAGCCAGGACGTGACGCTCGAGTTCACCCTCGACGACGTGGCGTCCTACGACTACGACGACGCCAACGGCAACGGGTTCTCGGGGTACGAGCTCGAGCGCGGTGACTATGAGGTCGAGCTCAAGCGAGACGCCCATACGGTCGCCGACTGCGCCTATGCCTCGACCAGCCTCTGGTTGCCCCAGACCGTGCTCTGCGAGGCGGACCTCTCGACCGGGGCGACCGTCGAGAACCGGTTCACCGGCGCAGACGCCCTCGACGGCGTGTCCATCGACGGGACTGACTCGGGCGCGGACATCACCTACCTCACGCGTGCGGACTTCGCGGGCACCTTCCCCGCGGCGGTCGACGACGACCGCGTGATGAGCGACAGCATCCAGGCTCTCAACCTCTACGGCGACTCCCAGGTGGCCTCCGACGCCCTCGGATACTCGGACCTCGTGGGCAAGGTCTCACTCGCGAGCACCGCCTCGTCCGTCTCGTCTCCGTACTACCTGCTCTCAAAGGACGGCGAGCTGACCCCGCTCGGGCGGAAGCTCGGGGCCGACTACGGGTCGGCGGACTGGGACACCCTGCTCGGCCACCTCTCGGTCTCCGACATGGAGGCGCTCGTCCTCCATGGCTACATCTCCACGGGCGCCATCGATGCCATCGGCAAGCCGCTCACGAAGGAGGTCGACGGCCCCGCGCAGATCGGGTCGTTCAACCAGATCAGCTCCGGCGTGGGCTATCCCAACCCCACAGTGCTCGCCCAGACCTGGAACGAGACGCTTGCCCGCGAGTACGGGCGGCAGGTCGGGCTCGAGGCGGCGAGCATCGGCGTCGACGGGTGGTACGCGCCGTCCGTCAACATCCACCGCACGCCCCTCGGCGGCCGCAACTACGAGTACTACTCGGAGGACCCGCTCATATCGGGCGTCATGGGCACCGCCGTCGTGGCGGGCAGCAAAGAGTCGGGCACGTACTGCTACGTCAAGCACCTCGCCGTCAACAACCAGGACTCCTTCCGCGACTCCCTCTACACGTGGATGACCGAGCAGAGCCTGCGCGAGATCTACCTCAGCGCGTTCCGCCACGGCGTGGAGTCAGGCGCCTTCACGGGCATCATGACCTCGTACAACCGCATCGGCGCCACATGGACCGGTGGCAACCAGGCGCTGCTCACGAACGTGCTCAGAGGCGAGTGGGGCTTCAAGGGCTGCGTCATCACCGACTACTGCGACCACCAGCAGTACATGAACGCCGACCAGGAGTTGCGGGCTGGCGGCGACCTCTACATGGACGGCGTCTTCCGCAACGGCTCGTTCTCGTACGGCTACACGCAGGCGGAGCTCTCGGAGGCGGTCGGTACGGGGGGCGAGGTGGGTGCCATCGACTACTACGTCAACCTCCGACGGGCGACCAAGGACGTGCTCTACATCTGGCTCGATGCCCGCGAGGCGAACCTCGAGTACAACGAGCAGGTGCAGACCGCCGTCGAGACGGGCGACGTGGCTGCTGCCGAGAACTTCGACGAGCGTCCGATCAAGACCGCTGGTCTCCCGTACGCCGGCATCGCCGTGGCGATCGCGGACTGCGTCGTCGCGCTGCTTATCGTGCTGCGAGTGCACCGGGCTCTCGGGCGCCGAGCTGGCGAGAAGCCCGTCGGCCGCTAGCCACCGCGCCTTTCATGTCCGCGAACCTCCCGAGGGGGCATCGGCCTGCCCGCGAGTTACGCACGAAGGGCCCTTTTTCGGCGTTTTGGCAAAATAGAGGCCCCTCGTGCGTAAATACCCCGTTATTCCCCATCGGCTCACGCCACCTGTCCTGCCAAAGGTGCCTGTCCTGCCAAAGGTGCCAACGCCCTTTGGCAGCCAAAGGGACACCCTACGAAAAAAAGAGGCCCCGACCAGGTGGCCGGGACCTCGGACGTGCCGTGGGATTCTCTCTAGAACTTGACGCTCGGCGCCTGGCGCACGGACTCGTCGGTGACGGTGAAGCCCTGACGCGGCTGGAACTTGCTGCCCGCGACGATGTTGCCGGGGAAGGTTTTGATGGCGTTGTTGTACTCGAGGACCACGTCGTTGAAGCTCATGCGCGCGTAGCTGATCTTGTTCTCGGTATCGGTGAGGTCGGTCTGGAGCTGCTGGAAGTTCGCGTTGGCCTTGAGGTCGGGGTAGGCCTCGGCGACGGCGAACAGGCTCTTCAAGGTGCCGGTGAGCACGTTGCTCGCATCCATCTTGGCCTCGGGCGTAGTGGCGTTGGCAACGGCGGAACGTGCGGCAGTGACTGCCTCGAGAGTGCCGGACTCGTGGGCGGCATACCCCTTGACCGTCTCCACGAGGTTCGGGATGAGGTCGTTTCGGCGCTGGAGCTGGGCGTCAATCGTCTGCCAGGCGTTGTCGCACTTGTTGTCCGCCGTGACGATGCCGTTGTAGATGGTGACGAACCAGACGGCGACAAGGACGATGACCACGACGAGGATGATGATGGCGGTCATGGTGCTCCCTTCAAAGGATGTGAGGTGTGCAGCCCGCATAAGCACTCTGAGTATACACAAGAGCGAGCCGCGACACGAAGCACGCCCCGATGGCGGGGCCAGTGAGGCCCCCCGTGCCCCACTGGATTTCTCGCCATGGCATGCGACGCACGTTCTGCCTGGCCAGGAGTAATTCTGCCGTGGTCTTCTTTTCGACGTTGCACGCCGCGTTCGATGGGGCCTTTCCCGTGACCCCTGGTCTCGCCCCTCTCCCTCGCCGCCGAGATTCCATCGAAGCGAGAAGTCTCGTGGCAAAAGAACTTTTCGGATTTCGCTTGCGCTGGTCCACACGCCGCGCTATAGTGCCAATTGTACGAACAACCGAACAACCCAACATTCGGACAAATTAGAATCACGGCAGTCACCATTGCCTGTCACACGCGTAGAACGCAGGAGGAAGTAATGTACACAACGCTTGAGAAGGTCCTGGAAGAAGCCGACGAACTGAACATGGCCGTTGGCGCGTTCAACACCCATAACCTCGAAATGGTCCAGGCCATCGTCCGCGCCGCATGCAACCAACGGACCCCCGTCATCATTCAGACCTCCGAAGGCACCGCCAAGTACGTTGGCATGAAGACGCTGGTCGCGGTCGCGACATCTCTTGCCGACGAGTACGGCGTGAACGTCGACCTCCACCTCGATCATGCAAAGAACTGGGACAACATCCGTGAGGCCGTTGACGCTGGCTATGGTTCGGTCATGTTCGATGGTTCCGCCCTCCCGTTCAAGGAGAACATCCTCGGGACCAAGCGCGTCGTCGAGTATGCGCATGCGGCCGGTGCGTCCGTCGAGGCCGAGCTTGGCACCGTGGGTGGTACCGAAGACGGCGTCGCCGTCGACGCGGGGGAAGTGCGTCTGACCGACCCCGACGACGCGGTCGAGTTCATCGACAAGACTGGCATCGACGCGCTTGCCGTGGCAATCGGCACGAACCACGGGCAGTACAAGTCCAAGACCCATATCAACTTCGAGGTCCTCGACTCCATCCACAAGGTCGCGACCAAGCCCCTCGTGATCCACGGCGGTACAGGCGTCTCCGATGACGACATCCACCATGTGATCGACCTCGGCATCCGCAAGTTCAACGTCGGCACCGAGCTTCTCGTCCGCTGGAACCGCACGTCCAAGGAGCTCTACGACACCAACAAAGAGAACTGCTCCAACAGGAACAACGTGGTGCCCGCGCTTGACGTCATCACCGAGATTGTCGAGCACAAGATCAGCCTGTTCAAGAATATCCAGTAGCACCTGGCGAGGTGCGGAGTCCGGACGCTCTGGAAGTCCGGCTCGATCGAGACTCGAGGGGAGGGGAACATGGGAATCTGCTGTGTGGGACAGGCCGTCTATGACATCATCGGCCGTGTGGACGAGGCGCTTGCGCCCGATACCAAGTACCGCATCGACGAGCACGTCGAATGCCCTGGCGGGCCCGCGCTCAACAGCGCGTGCGTCTGTGGTCTGTGGGGCGCAGGGGTGTCCCTCGTCGCCCGGGTCGGAGATGACGCGTACGGCGTCCTCGTCCGTGAAGGTCTCGCGCGCTTCGGTGTGGATGCGAGCTCGATGATTGATGACGCGGCTGCCAGGACCTCGTTCAGTCTCGTCATCGTGAACGGCGAGACGGGCGGACGCACCATCTTCAACTTCCCGTCGCCCGAGGGTGAGACCTCCGTCAGGCTCCCAGAGGCTGCTCCGGACGTCATTCTCAGCGACGGCCACGAACCTGAGGCGAGCCTCGAGCTCATGCGTGCGTTTCCCAATGCCGCGAGCGTTGTTGATGCAGGAACGTGTCGCGAGAGCACCCTTGCCGTCGCTCGTGGGGCCGACTACCTTGTGGCCTCTCATGACTTCGCCAACCAGTACCTCAACCGCCCCCTGGCGCTCGATACCGACGCGGCGCTTCTCGACGACCTTCTCGCCCTGCGCGACATCAACCACGGCAGGGTCATCGTGACCCTCGGCAGCGAGGGCCTTGTCTACCTCGACGGCGACAATCCCACGCGCATGCCCGCATTCGACGTCAGCGCCATCGACAGCACGGGGGCGGGCGACATCTTCCATGGTGCCTTCGCCTTCGGGCTCGACCACGGTTTGAGCATGCGCGACTGTCTGCTCCTGTCATCGATGGCCTCCGCCATCTCGGTTACGCGCCAGGGGAGCCAGACGTCGATTCCGACATTGAGCGAGGTACTCAACCGGTTGAGGTCATATGGCATAGAATTCGTCGGGCTCGGGGCCTAAACGACGACAGCGTCTGTTACGCCGTGGCTCACACATGACAGCACCTAGAGGGGGAGAACGATGCAAGAGGAGAACAAAACTGAGGTCGCAAGTCTATCTGACCTCTTGAAACCCGAGAACGTCCGCGTCATCGACGGCGTTCGGGACTGGAAGGATGCGGTTCGCATCTCGCTCAAGCCTCTGGAGGACGGCGGCTACGTCGAGCCTCGCTATGCCGAGAACGTCATCAAGGACACCATCGAGCTTGGGCCCTACTACGTGCTCACGGACGACGTCGCGCTCATACACGCCCGTCCTGAAGAGGGAGCCATCAAGAAGCAGCTTGCTGTGACCCTCGTGCATCAACCGGTCGTCTTCAACGAGACGAGCTTTCCCGTGCGCATCCTCTTCGCCCTGGCGGCGGAGGATTCCACGTCTCACATCGAGGTCATCAAGATGCTTGCGAACTTCTGCATGGACGAATCCCGAGTCGCGGCGGTCACAGAGTGCACCGAACCGAGCGACATCTACCAGATACTCATCAACTCGGCCGAATAGCGGCGCATCCGCACGAAACGGCCTTGTCAACTTCGAGAAAGACGAGGGGAGGTATATATATGGTCAGAATTATCGCCGTATGCGGCGCAGGCCTGGGGAGCAGCTTCGCATGCCAGATGGCAATCGAGCAGGCAATGCAGGCGCTTGGCGTCGAGGTGAAGGTTAGTCACACCGACACGACCTCGATTGGGGCTCTCGTCAGCAAGGCAGACATCGTCTGCTGCGGCTCCAACTTCCGGAAGCTCGTCGAGAAGAAGAACCTTCCGGTTCCCGTCGTCTATCTCGATCGTCTCGTGGACAAGAAGGAAATCACCGAGAAGCTCACCCCGATTCTGAAGGACATGGGGAAGCTCTAGGAGATTGACCGACCGTCAGCTCGTCCGCATGTATCACTTGTAGGAAGGAAGCGCCATGGAAGTTCTCAGTTGGATTATCAACAACATCCTGACCCAGGCAGCCATCATCATCGGGCTTATCGCCTGCCTCGGCCTCGCACTCCAGAAGAAGCCTGGCCAGGAGATCTTTGCCGGCACCATGAAGACCCTCTTCGGTTTCATGATCCTCTCCGCCGGCTCCTCGATCCTCCAGACCTCGCTCAAGTACTTTGGTGCGATCTTTAACCAGGCGTTTCAGCTTGGCACGAGCGGTGGCGCCGTCGTGGCGTCTATCGAGGGCATTAACGGCCAGGCCATGACCGACCTCGGTCTCGGCTCCGAGATCGCCATCACGCTCGCCGGCATCTTCATCGTCAACATCATTTTGGCCCGCGTGACCAAGTTCAAGTACATCTTCCTCACCGGCCAGGCCCTGCTCTGGGAGTCCACCCTCGCGGTCGTCTTCTCCTGGTTCCTCGGCCTTCGTGGCCTGCCCCTGGTTCTTCTCGCCTCCGTCGTCGGCGGCTGCTTCGCGACGTTCATGCCCGCAATCGCCCAGCCTGTCGTACGAAAGATCACCGGCTCTGACGACATCGCTCTCGGCCACTTCTGCACGATTGGTTACATGGTCACCGCTGGCGTCGCCAAGCTCGTCGGCGATCCCAAGGACTCCGCCGAGGACGTCAAGATCCCCGAGAAGCTCGACTTCCTGAACGACACCTACCTCGCGGTCTTCACCGTCATGCTTCCGTTCTTCATCATCACCGCCATCATCGCCGGTCCTGACGCCTGCAATGCCGTCTGCACTGACCTCGGCGTGTCGACGAGCGTCAACTTCGTCGTCCAGGCGTTTCTCCAGTGCTGCACGTTCGTCATCGGCCTCTATGTCCTTATGATGGGCGTCCGTCAGCTCCTCGACAACATCGTCCCTGCCTTCCAGGGCATCTCGATGAAGCTCGTTCCCGACTCGAAGCCCGCGCTCGACTGCCCCGTGCTCTTCCCGTATGCTCCCAACTCCGTGATCCTCGGCTTCATCTTCACGACCATCGGCTCCATCATCGGCATGCTCATCTCCCCGGTCTCTGGCTACCTGGTCATCCCCGGCGTCATGTCCAACTTCTTCGCTGGTGGCACCGCCGGCATCTTCGGCAATGCGATGGGCGGCAAGCGCGGCCTGATCATCGGCTGCATCGTCCACGGCATCTTCATCATGCTGATCCCGGCCTTCCTGACCCCGATGCTCGCGCAGATCGGCTTTGTGAACCTCACCTGCACCGACGTCGACACCGTCTTCACCGGATACCTGCTCTACGGCATCAAGTGCCTGTTCGGCCTGTAATGGCACTCTCCGGCCGGCGTGCCTTCTCGGGCGCCGGCCGGCTTTTCTTGGCGCGGTGCATGTCTTGCAGAGAAAGAGAAAGAATGGACAGATGTTCAATTTTCAAAAGAAGAGCCGTTCCGTCGCAGCATCCGAGGACGTTCCCGTGGCCCAACCCGTCGTCGACCACGACAAGCTCGTGGCGGAGGCTGCCGCTATCGCCCCCCAGGTCGAGGCAGCCGAGGGCGTTGCCAAGGCCGACCTCCTCGACAAGCGGGGAGAGCTTCTCGCTAGGGCGGGAGAGGCTGACGAGGCCATCCTCGCCTTCGAGGAAAGCATCGAGGCCGAGAAGCGCATGGGCGCTGCGTACAAGGGACTGACCGCCCTCTACAACCAGAAGCGTCGCGAGGCAGCTGCAGCGAAGGATGACGCCGCCACCAAGGAGTGGTTCGATAAGCTCCAGGCACTCATGCAGAGCTCCAAGGATATGCTGCGTGGCAAGTAGGGACACGGGTATGGACAAGGTTCTCATATTGCTCGCAGGATATCCCGCGACGGGCAAGTCGACATTTTGCAAGCGGCTCCTCGAGCGTCACCCGGGCATCCCCGTCGTAGCGCCTGATGACATCAAGGAGCAGGTCTGGGACGAGTTCGGCTACGATGATGCCGAGGAGAAGGCGGCGCTCGAGCTCCGCGTCTGGGAGATCTATTACGCCCGCATCGAGGGGCTCATGCAGACCGGCGTGACGGTCGTCTCCGACTATCCCTTCTCGGAGAAGCAGCGTCCCTCGCTTGCGAGACTCGTCGAGAAGTATGGCTATCGCTGTATGACGGTGCGCTTCGTCGGGAACCTCGATGCAATCTACCAGCGCTCGCTTGCCCGCGACCTCTCACAGGGACGACACCTCGGACACCTCATGAACCACTACCACAAGGGTGATCACCTCGATGACCGCATGCAGGCTGACGCGCTCGTGACCCCTCAGATCCTGCGGGAGCGGTGCATCGGCAAGGGGTACGGAACGTTCTGCATGGGGGACCTCATCGAAGTGGACGCAACCGACATCGTCTCCGTCGATCACGACGCAATTGTCGACAGAATTGAGGAGCTCGCGGCCAACGGACATACCGAGAAATAACACTGTTCTCGCACGTCAGCATGGTGGATACGTGAAATCTCGACCGAGGGGATAAATTGTGATTGTACGTATGTTCATTATGAGAGAGTGTGTATCATTGGATACCTAGTTAAGCATCGCCGCCGGTTGGCACGGGCGCATGCGGCATTGAACGGGAGGAAGTGCCATGTCTCCGGTCGCTCCTGCGGGTGGCGTGTCGCAGAGATCGTTGGACGTCGAGTCCCATGAGCAGCTGTACTACCAGCTGTACAATATGCTCTTCGAATACATTTCCAACGGCACCTACAAGGTCGGCGACCTCATCCCCTCCGAGACCGACCTCGTGAAGTCCATGAGCGTGAGTCGCGCTACGGTTCGCAAGGCGATGGAGTTGCTCGTCGGTGATGGTCTCGTCGAGCGTAGGCGTGGCGTCGGGACCGTGGTCATCTCGAACCGTCCCGCAACAGCGTTCAAACGCGTGTCGAGTTACGTCAAGAGGACGACCGCTGATGCGGTTACCCCCGTCAAGCACGTCGTGTCGGCCACGGTCGTACCCGCCTCATCCGAGCTCGCCGAACGTCTCGAGGTAGAGAAGGGCACACAGCTCTTTCGTCTTGACCGCGTGCGTTGTTCGGGAGACATCGCCTACTATCGCGAGATCATCCACATCGTTCTCTCTACCGCTCCCGGCATCCTGCGCAGGGACTTCTCGACCGAGTCGCTCCGTGCGTACTACACCAACGTCATGCACGTCACGTTCGCAAGGGCAGACCAGCGAGTGCTAGCCGAGGGTGCCGGAGCCGAGACGGCGAAGCTTCTCAACATCAAGCCAGGCTCTCCGCTCCTCATGCTTCAGCGAGTTTCGTTCGATTCTGCCGGAGTGCCAAGGGAGTACCTCCAGGCTGAGTACCGTTCTGACTTCTACTATTTGGAGATGTCCCTCGAGAGCTAGTCGCTGCCCGTCGTGCTGCCGACCAGCCGGGATACCGTGAAGGGAAGCAACCATATGCAGCTCAACACCTATATGGACCATACGCTCCTCAAGCCGAACGCCACCGAGGCGGACATCCGGCGCATCTGCGACGAGGCGATGAGGCATGACTTCAAGACCGTGTCCATCAACTCCTGCTGGACAAAGTTCGCGGCGGAAGTCCTCGGCGGTTCCGCCGTGGGCATCACGACGTGCATCGGGTTTCCGCTCGGTGCCTGCTCGACGGCCGCCAAGGTCGCCGAGGCGAGACAGGCGGTGTCCGACGGTACCACCGAGATTGACATGGTGCTCAACGTCGGCAAGTTGCTCGGCGGCGATGACGACTACTGCACCGGGGACATCGCGGCGGTGGTCGAGGCCGCCCAGGGCCATCCCGTGAAGGTCATCCTCGAGTGCTGCCTGCTCGACGACGACCAGGTCGTGCGTGCCTGCATGTGTGCGATGAGCGGGGGAGCATCATTCGTCAAGACCTCGACGGGCTTCTCGACTGGCGGAGCGACTGTCCATGACGTCGCGCTGATGAGAAGAACAGTCGGCGACAGGTGCAGGATTAAGGCTGCGGGCGGCATTCACACCAGGGAGGACGCGCTGGCGATGATCGAGGCGGGCGCGGACCGGATCGGCTCGAGCGCCTCGATCGCCATCTGCTCGTAGACGCGACCGAGCGCGCGAGGCGGAGGGGGAGGGATTCGAACCCTCGGAACGCCGTAGGCGCTCGACGGTTTTCAAGACCGCTGCAATCAACCACTCTGCCACCCCTCCGAGGGTGCGCGGTACTATCCTACCGCATATGGCATCGGTGTTGGGAGGAGCGCGTGGGCGAGAAGGACGAGCAGTACATGCGGATGGCGCTCGAGGAGGCCGCGAGGGCGGCGGAGCTCGGCGAGGTTCCCATTGGAGCCGTCGTTGTCTGCGATGACCAGGTCGTCTCGCGGGGCTGCAATCGTCGAGAGACCGACGAGGATCCCTCGGCGCACGCGGAGTTCTCCGCCATGGTCGCCGCAGCTCACGCGCTCGGTCGCTGGAGGCTCACCGGCTGTACGGTCTACGTCACCGTGGAGCCCTGCCTCATGTGCGCGGGACTCATGGTCAACGCCCGTATCGACCGCTGCGTCTATGGCGCGGCTAATCCCAAGGGGGGAGCGCTCGGCACGGTGTTCGACGTGAGCCACGTGCCTGCGCTCAACCACGAGTTCGAGGTCGTCCCCGGGGTGCTCGAGGAGGAGTGCGCGCAGGCCATGCGCGACTTCTTCAGAATGCGCCGCAGCTAGAGACCGTTACAGGCCGAGAAGGACTCCGAGGTAGATGAGAATCGCCATGACCGCGGCGTACGCGAACGCATACTTGGCGATCTTCCCGAGTATCTCGCCATCCTTGCCGATGAGCCCGCACGAGGCGCAGCCGATGGCGATGCTCTGCGGGGCGATCATCTTGCCGGCACTCGTGCCGAGCGAGTTGGCTGCGACGAGCCAGGTCTCGTTGGCGCCGAGCGTGTTCGCGGCCTGGAGCTGGACGTTGCCGAAGAGGACCTCGCTCGAGGTTCCCGAGCCGGTGACGAAGGTGCCGAGCGCGCCGAGCAGCGGTGCTACGAGCGGGTAGAAGCTGCCGAGCGTACCCACGAAGAAGGCGGCGATGCTCGCAATCATTCCCGAGTAGCCCATGATCTTGGCGCAGCCGAGCACGCCGAGCATGGTGAATATCGTCTTGCTCATTTGCTTGACCGTGTCGCGCAGGACTCCCATCATCTCGCCGAACGGGCACTTCTGGATGATGCCACCGACGATGCCGCAGATGAAGATCAGCACGCCAGGCGTGTTGACCCACGAGAACGTGAGCGTGGCCTTGGGGTCGCCCGCGTAGATGTTGACGGTGCTCTTGATGGCGGAGAGCGGATCGTGGATGAAGGGCACGAGCTTGCTCGTGAGGAGCAGCACCACGAAGATGAGGATGAAGGGGCACCAGGCGGTGAGAGCGTCGCCGGCCGCGATGGGCTCGCCCGCGCCTGCGATCTCGAGCCTGAACTCGTCGGGAACCTCGGCGTCCTTGTGGCGGAGGCAGAACGCGAAGGTGATGACGAGCGCGCACACGGCACCCACGACGTCGGGGAGGTCGGTGCCGATGAAGCGAGCGGCGATGATCTCGGGGATGCCGAACGAGAGGGCGGCGATGAGCGCGACGGGCACGATGCCCTTCATGGCCTTCTTGCCGCCGAGAATCCCCACCATGAGCAGTGGCGTGACGAGGACGAAGGGGAACGCCTGCAGCGCCTGGGTGAAGGCGAGCTGGATGGGGTCGATGCCCGTGATGGTGGCGAGGGTCGCCGTGGGGATGCCGATCGAGCCGAACATCGTTGGCAGGCCGTTCGCGAGCAGGCAGGCGAGGATGGCAGTGATGGGGTTCACGCCGAGCGCCGCGAGCATGCTCGCGGGGATTGCCACGGCGGTGCCGAAGCCGGCCATGCCCTCGAGGAAGTTCCCGAAGCACCAGCCGATGAGAATCACGAGCACGCGCATGTCAGACGACACCGAGCAGAGCATGGCCTTGATCTTCTCCATGGCGCCCGTATGCACCGTGAGGTTGTAGGTGAAGACCGCGGCGATGATGACGATGACGATGGGCCAGAGCGCCATCGCGAAGCCCTCGAGTGCCGCCGTGGTCGCGTTGGCGAGCGGCATCTGCCAACCGAGCATCGCGCAGGCGAAGGCGACCACCAGTGCCCCGACACTTGCCTTATAGGCCTCCATGTGGAGGCCGCAGAGTGCGGCGACCAGCCAGATGATGGGCAGAAGGGCGAGGACGAACATTCCGAAGAGCTCGAGCATGGGGGACTCCTCTGTGGTCGTGCGGGCTGGGCTGACCTCTGCGGGAGGTACCAGGCCGATGTTACGCTCTTGATGCCAGCTAGACCACCTTGAAGAGGAAAAAATCGAGGTAATGGGTCTCTGGGACGCCCCAGAGGATGGAGTGGTCGGGCGCCTGCTGGTGCTCGATGCGGCGATTCGACGCGGATGGTCCCGTGAGGGCATTTGTATTTTCAACACACGATTTGACAAAACGTGATTTGAATACGAGCAATCGGGGCGGGTACCGAGACGCCGCTGCCCTCGCCGAGTGACGTGCGCTAGACCACCTGGAAGAGGAAAAAGTCGAGGTAATGGGTCTCCGGGACGCCCCAGAGAATGGGGTGGTCGGGCGCCTGCTGGCGCTCCTCGACCTGCTTGAGCTGAACTCCGGTGTCGTGTGCCGCCTGGGCTATGGCGCGGGCGAGAAGATCGCGCGTCATGAAATGGCTGCAGCTGCAGGTGGCGAGGTATCCCCCGCGGGGGAGAAGGCGCAGGGCGAGCGCGTTGATCTCCCGGTAGCCCCGCGAGGCGTGCTCGACGGTGGAGCGGCTCTTGGTGAAGGCGGGCGGGTCGAGGACGATGAGGTCGAAGGGACCGCCCTCCGCTCGGAGGAGCTGCCTGTCACGAGCAAGCCCGGGGAGGTACTCCATCACGTTCGCGCAGCTGAAGGCCATGCGATCGTCAAAGCCGTTGAGACGTGCGTTCTCTGCCGCGAGGTCGCAGGCGGTCTGGCTCACGTCGACGCAGCGCACGAAGTCTGCGCCGCCCGCCGCGGCGTTGAGGCCGAACGGGCCCACGTGCGAGAAGCAGTCGAGCACGCGCTTGCGGCGGGCGAGCTCACGCACGGCGCGGCGGTTGTACTTCTGGTCGAGGAAGAAGCCCGTCTTCTGGCTGTTCTCGAGGTCGACGTCGTAGCGGATGCCGTTCTCCTCGACGATGCGGCGCGGGGAGAGGTCGAGCGGGGCGGTGTCCCCGGGCGTCCACCAGCCCTTCTCGCTGGGGAGTCCCTCGAGGCTGCGGCTGGGGGTGTCGTTTCTCTCGTAGATACCGACGACGTCCTGCCCCGTCTCGCGAAGCACGTCCATGAGCAGCGGGTAGATGACCGGCTTCAGTCGCTCCATGCCCACGGTGCCCACCTGCGACACGAGCACGTCCTCGTAGCGGTCAACCACGAGACCGGGAAGGCCGTCCGCCTCCGAGAAGATCACGCGGCAGCAGTTCGTGTCGGGCTCGCAGCCGGGAAGCGCGCGGGAGCCCATGGTCGTCACGCGGTGCTCCCACGCCCAGCGGAGCCTTCGACGCCAGAAGTCCTCGTCCATGCGGTCGTTGGCGTTTCGGGTCACGACGCGCACCCTGATTCGGCTCTGGGAGGAGATGAGACCTGCCCCCTGCCACGTGCCGTTCTCCTCGAAGACGTCGACGAGGCCGCCGTTTTGGACGGTGGTGCCGGTGGAGCTGGGCTCGGTGCGGACGACCTCGCCCTCGAAGACCCAGGGGTGTCCGCCCGCGAGGGCCTTGGCGGCCTTGCGCGTGACGACGACCTTGGGATACGGACGCTTCTGCTTCATGGGAAGGCTCCTCGGGATGGAATAGGGGACAGGTGCATATTCCAGGTTCTCTGAATGGCAGTGAATGGGGAAGCAAAGCTGACGCGAGCATGCATGAGAAGACGGTACACCATGAATGGGGGACAGGCTCGTATTCCATGAGGAGCCTGGTGGTGTCAAAGGAAGATCTGCGCAAGAGGCTGCTTCTCGGATTCGTCGTCACGGCCCTCGCCCCGTCGTTTCTTGTCTTTATGGCGAGAGCCATCGCCGTCGTAAAGGTTTGCGTCAGCATGACGATCGTCTCGATTCCGGGGACGTTCATCATGCTGCGCCTCGTCCTCGATGACCGCGGATGGCGCACAGGAGTGCCACCGCGCCCGCTGCCCCTGTTGCCCCTCCTCCCACGCCCATGGCCACAACCTCGAACGTCTCGTTCCATAACGGTAACAGCTATACCGGTGGCGTTCCCGCTTCGGCGAGGGAGCACATCTGTCAGACGGAGGCTCAGGGCGACGCCCATCTCGGTGCCAAGCTGGCGTTCGCCGTGGCACTGCCCTACGTGGATGACGGGCCGTGCTGGTCGGTGCATGACCTTCAACAAGCATGCCCTGCTCGTGAACCCGAGCAAGACCCTCTGCCGAATCCATGACCGCGACTCATCGAACCGCTGAAAGGCGATGCCGATGGCGTCTGGATGCAAATCATCGAGCCGTGTTTCAGCTATTCTCTGTCGGAGTGGTCCGAGGGCGAGCGTCGGCAGTGGCAGAGACTAGACGAAATCGACATCGTTGCCCTTGCTGAGACCTCCTGATTGCTGGGAGAGTACAAGTTCTGGAAGGGGTCCGTCGGTCACGCCACTGTCATTACGTCTAAGCCCAAATTATGCCGGATAAATCTGACGTAGATTTATCCGGCGTCTACCAGCGTTTTTGTTCCCGACGGGGATAGAATCTCCCCGATTTGGCGTCTAAGCCCGGATAATTTGGACGTGGATTATCCGAGAATCCATCCTGGGTCTTTGCCAATGCTCATGTACCGTATAGTCCCTTGTCGGCTGAGTTTACCGAGGAGATTCTTGACCTTGTTGCCTTTTTGGCCATCGGTGAGTTCGACCGAGAGCGCCGGATAGACGATGGCGTTAAGGGTGGTACGGCTTGTCTTGCCATTCTTCTTGAGATAATCGGTGATGAGAGCACAGCAGTACTCATCCGACTGCCCGCGAGACTGGAGATAGTCGACCTGCGTTCCCGTGGCTCTTGCAACGGAGGCGGCAACTCTGAGATGAGGCTTTCTCCCCTCGACAAGCCCTTTTCCGCGCAGCCTGCGCAACGTCTGGCTTGGAACGGGCCGACCCTTCTGAATCCTGTCCAGCGCGAGGACTTCTTCGAATGGGAGGTCGCTGTCCTGCATGAGAAGCTTAGTGTATCCCTCGTCGACCACGCGGCCGTAAATCGTCAGCTTGACCTCATTCGGAGTACAAAGGTCATAATCTGGCAGCGGAAGGTACCGGCTCGCCTGGGAACGATTTATGTGCTCGATACCATAGCCAAGATGATCGATCATGTTCAGTTGTGTCATGGCTTGAACAAGGGTTGGATTGCGATATTGACGTGGCACGTGTCCGCCTAGGGCGTACTCATCAGGATTGCCTTCGAAGAATGAGCCCACGCTGACGAACTCGAGCCTGTCTGGATATTCAGTCACGCTGATTCTTGAGTGTCTCGAGTAGTCCTGATGCGCGATGCAGTTATGGATTGCCTCAAGAATGCTCTTCTGGTCATATTTCTCAACTTCGCGTTGAATCAACTCGTCTGGGGGGAGAAGCCTGATCCTGATGTTTCTAATACGTCCGTAGAGTTGCGTAGTCGCCAAGACGAACGGAATGGTGAAGTGCTCATAGGCAGACTCCTGTCCGACGAGCCTCCACGTCAATTCTGCTAGCAATGGGTTGAGCAAGTAGGCAGACTCGGGCTTTCCAAGCAGCAAGATCGCAGCTCTGGTTAGCCCACGCTTGGTCATGACCCCGATATGGAGAAGAAACTGCTCGTCCGTCCAGGACTCGATGGTCTCCCTGGAGATGCGCGAGGCGTTCTTCTCGGCGAAGGCCTCCCTTGCCACATTCATGGCCTCTGGCGAGAGGTCGGACACCTCGGCGTCCTCAACGATCTGGGCAGTCCAGTCGAGCAGTTGGTCCTGCCCGCGGATGGCGTCGAGCTTATCAAGGGACAGAGGGGTGAGATTCTCCCCGGCGCGAGCATACCAGTGCCCTTTCCATGCTATCGGCATGCCTTGGGGCGCTGCGGGTATCTCGAACATGATGACACGACCGTCAGGGTGAGTCACTTCTCTGATGCTGCGGAACGTCATGCTGGGCATCGTGCTGTCGTTTACCTGCTTCTTGAGACCATCAAGCCTCTTTGGGTCGGTTCGGTATTCAGTTCCGACGACAGACCTCGTCTTGTTCCTTACGCCGAAGACGAGCCAGCCGGAAGTCCGTTCCGCAAGGTTCGCTTCGTTGCTGAGCGCAGAGACGTAAAGGCCTATCTTATTGGTGTCGAAGTCGTTGCCAGCTTCTTTGAACTCAACGGTCTCGTCTTCCCAGTTCTCGATGAGGGACGAGAGGAGTTCGAGGTTTTTGTCGTTGGATGTTACCCCTGCCATACGTACCTCCGAGATTTTTAACTTGTGTCTCAGTATACGGCGGCTGGTGTTCGCTCTTCGCGGGCGACATTCTTGCCGCTACGCTCGGCGGGAGATTCTTGATTCTGGAGGGGCGCTCCCCATCCGTTGACCTGTGCCAAGACCACGGTGCGAAACGATTCGAAAGTGTGCCTGGATGGGAGGTTGCGTCTGGCACGAGGCCGAGAGATGCATCGGCGCGCGGTGTGGTCCGAGACGGCTCTAGTAGTGTCGGCCGTATCCTCCGCCGAAGCCGCGGCCGCGGCCCTTGGAGCCGCTGAACATCGTGCGCGTCGGCTTGGCGGTGCTGCGGCCGGGGTTCGGTACGATGCGCGTGCCGTCGTAGTCGAAGTCGGCGAGGTCCCACATGGGGACGAGCTTCTTGGTGAAGTACTCGATCTCGCGAAGCGGGCTGATCTCGTCGGGGGCGACGAAGGTGTAGGCGTGCCCCGTGGCGCCGGCGCGTCCCGTGCGGCCGATGCGGTGCACGTAGTCCTCGGGGTCCATGGGAACGTCGAAGTTGACCACGGCGTCGATGCCGCTCACGTCGATGCCGCGGCTCATGACGTCGGTGGCGACAAGGACCTGGCACTTGCCCTCGCGGAACTTCTCAAGGGCCTTCTCGCGCGCCTTCTGCGGACGGTCGGCGTGCATGACGTCCACCTTCACGCCGGCGTTCTTGAGCGTCTTGCTCACGTCGTCCACGCGATGCTTCGTTCGGCAGAAGACGAGCACGCGGTCGGGCTTCTCGCCAGACGCTCCGCCCGAGCGGAGCAGGGCCTCGAGAAGCTGGGTCTTCTGTCCCTGCGTGACGGGGCAGAGGTGCTCCTCGACGGTGTCGGCCGTCTCGCCCACGCGAGCGATCTCGACGTAGGCGGGGTCGGAGAGCATGGCGTCGATGGTGCTCTTGATGGACGGCGGGATGGTCGCCGAGAAGAGCAGCGTCTGGCGCTTGGAGGGTAGCGCCTGCATGATGCGGCGGACGCTCGGCCAGAAGCCCATGTCGAGCATGCGGTCCGCCTCGTCGAGCACGAGCGTCTGCACGCCCGAGAGCTCGACGTGGTTGTGCTCCATGAGGTCGATGAGACGTCCCGGCGTGGCCACGAGCATGTCGCAGCCGCGTTCGAGCTCCGCGATCTGGGGGTCGAACTTGGCGCCTCCCATGACGATGACCACGCGCTGGCCGGTCCTCTCGCACACGACCTTGCAGACGCCGTCGATCTGGGCGGCGAGCTCGCGGGTCGGCGTGACGACGAGGGCGTGGGGGCCCTTGCCCTTCACACCCGCGATGAGCTGCAGCGCGGGAAGCGCGAACGCGGCGGTCTTGCCCGTTCCGGTCTGTGCGGAGGCGACGACGTCACGCCCCTCGAGAACGAGGGGGATGGCCTGCGCCTGAACGGGGGTGGGCGTCTCGAAGCCAAGGGATTCGACGCCCGAGAGTATTTGCTCGTTTAGCCCGAGCTCGGCAAATGAAGTAGACATACATATGAGTATGGGGCAATGGCGCGGGCTTTGCTAGGATGCACAGAGAAACCAGCAGGTGACCACCAATGCTGGCCGTCAGTCTCGTCTCCGCCTCGCACGAGACGGATATACTATGTCCGTACGTTGAGGCACACCGAGAAGGACTCCCGAATGAGCTGGAACAGGACGCACATCGTTCCGATGACGCTACGAATGCGCATGGCGTAGCCTTCCGCATCCGTCCACCTGCCAGCAAGAGAGAGCCACCATGCCCATCAACATCCCAGACGGACTACCCGCCAAGAGGATCCTGCACACCGAGAGAATCTTCGCCCTCGAGGAGGAGGTCGCCGCCACCCAGCAGATCCGCCCGCTCCGGGTCGTCATCCTCAACCTCATGCCCACCAAGGTCGAGACCGAGACGCAGCTCCTGCGCCTCATCTCCAAGTCGCCGTTGCAGGTGAGCTGCGACTTCATGCGCGTCTCGTCCCACACGTCCACGCATGTCTCGCAGGACCACCTCGTGAAGTTCTACGACACCTTCGATACCTTCCGCGACAAGAACTACGACGGCCTCATCATCACCGGTGCGCCCGTGGAGCAGATGGCCTTCGAGGACGTGGACTACTGGAAGGAGTTCTGCGAGATCGTCGACTGGTCCCAGGAGCACGTCTTCTCGACGTTGTACCTGTGCTGGGGAGCGCTCGCCGGCCTCTACCACCTCTATGGAATCCCCAAGAAGGACCTGCCGAGCAAGCTCTTCGGCGTCTTTCCGCAGCGGCTCTGCGACGAGTACAACTTCCTCACCAACGGCTTCGACGAGGTGCACAACATGCCGCACTCACGCCACGCCGCCGTCGACGTCAATGAGCTCGCCACCCATCCCGAACTGCAGGTCCTTTCCGAGGGCTTCACGAGCGGACCGGCAATCATCGCCACGCGCGACTTCCACGAGATCTACGTCACGGGGCACTTCGAGTATGGGCGAGACACGCTCTCCGACGAGTTCTGGCGCGACTTCCACAAGGGGCTGCCCATACGGGTCCCCGAGAATTACTTCCCCGACGATGACCCCGAGAACCAGCCCATCTTCACGTGGCGCGCCCACGCGAACCTGCTGTACCGCAACTGGCTCAACTGGATCTACCAGATGACCCCGTACGAGTTCGAGGAGATCCCCTCCGAGATCCGCCGTCTGCACGAGCACGTCGCCGACAAGTTCTGACCTGGAAAAGGGGACAGGTTACTTTTCCAGGTGCTCTATTCCGGCGTTTTGGCGAGCGGCGCGAAGTGGTGCTGGGCTGCGTACGCGACAAGGGCGTGGACTACCGAGAAAACGCGACCTGCGCGGCAATCTGCTGGGCGGTGGTCTCCGCGCTTCCCAAATGAGATTTCGTTCTTGATATAACGCATCCCGTCTGGCTCTGGCGAGAAAAGCCCAGTTGGCGCTTCTCACGCGAGGCGGCGTGCGCTATATCAAGAGCGCAATCTCATTTGGGAAGCGGGTGCGTGGGCCATGGCCGTGAGTCCCGCCGCCCCGTTAACGGGCATTCTGCGCCGAGACCGACGCGTCCACTGGCCTTGTGCTGCCGGAGCCAGACGGGATGTCCGTTACTCGCCCGGGCTCGGCTTCCGTACCCGCTCACAGACGCCCAGTCCCGTCTGCCGAAACGCCGGACTAGAAAACCTGGAAAAGCAACCTGTCCCCTTTTCCAGGAAACCGCCCGGCTCGACGAGCCGGGCGGCGCTACCAATCTAGCCGATGATCTTGAGGAACTCGTCCTTGGAGCTTGCGTGAGCGAGCTTCTCGGCGTCCTCCTCGCTGCTCAGGGCCTCGGCGATCTTGGCGAGGACCTGCAGGTGCTCGTCGCCCTTGCCGGCGATGCCAAAGAGCACGTAGGCCTTCTCGCCGTCGAAGTCCACGCCGTCGGGGTACTGGAGGACGACGACGCCGGTCTTCTTGACGAAGCGCTTGGCCTCGTTGGTGCCGTGGGGAATCGCCACGCCGTTGCCGATGTAGACGCTGACCTCACGGTCGCGCTCGATCATGGCGTCGATATAGCCCTCGTCGACGCAGCCGCGGTCAACGAGCATCCTTCCGCAGGCACGGATGGCGCTCTCCTTGTCGGTGGTGGTGCAGCCGAGGACGATGTCGTCGTTCGAGAGGTTCCAGGCGTCGGGGTCGGGCGTGCTCTCGATGGCCTTGGACGCGGCGTTCGTGGCGGCCACGGCGGCATGCTGCATCGCGTAGTTCGTGGTGAGCTGGGTCTGGAGCGCGTCGAGCGCTGGGTCGTTCAGGAAGTTGCCGATGATGACGACCTGCGCGGTGGCAGGGGAGCTCTTGCGTGCCCGCTCGGCGAGCATCTTCTGGCAGACGACCACGTCAGCGTCCGCAGGGACCTCATCGACGGAGGCGTGCTCGACATCGATGTCGGGACGGACCTCGCGGATGCGCTTGAAGAAGCGGGTGGCGCCCATTGCGGAGGAGCCCATGCCGGCATCGCAGGCGAAGACGATCTTCTTGATGGTTCCAGCGGCGATGGCGGTGGGGTCGACCGAGACGCCCGCGGCGGTCGAGGAGTCGACGGTGCCGGCATCGCCGGTGTCGAGCACGGCGTCAGACCTGCGGACGATTGGCGCGGAGACGAGGAACGAGACGACTGCGGCGGCAGCGACGTCGAGCAGCACGAGCAGGATCTGGGACTTGGGAGCCATGGAGACGTACGCGATGATGGAGCCGGGCGACGCGGGGCCGGTGAGGCCGAGGCCGAGCATGACGTCGAGAAGGATGGCCACGAAGTTGCCGGCGATGGGGCCGATGATGACCTTGGGGTTCATGAGCACATACGGGAAGTAGATCTCATGGATGCCGCCGAAGAACTGGATGATGATCGCGCCGGGGGCGGACTGCTTGGTGGTCTGGTCCTTGCAGAACAGCCAGTACGCCACGAGCATGCCGACGCCGGGTCCGGGGTTGGACTCGAGCATGTACATCATGGACTGGCCGGCGGTCTTGACCTGCTCGGCGCCGATAGGCACGAAGATGCCGTTGCCGATGGCGTTGTTGAGGAAGAGGACCTTGGCGGGCTCGATGAAGATGGCCAGCAGCGGCATCAGACCGTTGTTGACGAGCACCTGGACACCCGCGGTGAGCACGGCGAGAATGGCGCCCATGAAGGGCCCGATTCCGTAGTAGCCGAAGACGCACAGCGCGAGGCCGATGAGGCCGAGGGAGAAGTTGTCGACGAGCATCTCGAGGCCGGCGGGCTTCCAGTCCTTAGCCCAGTTGTCCCACTTCTTGATGACCCAGCCGGCGAGCGGACCCATGAGCATGGCGCCCATGAGCATGGTGTAGTCGGTGCCCATGATGGCGCCGAAGACCGCGACGGAGCCGATGACGCGGCCGCGCTTGCCGGCGACGGCATAGCCGCCCTGCCCGGCGATGAGCACCGGGATCAGGTACTTGAGCATGGGGCCGATGATCGTGGCGAGCTGCTCGTTGGGGAACCAGCCCGTCTTGAGGAAGATTGCCGTGAGGAAGCCCCAGGCGATGAAAGCGCCGATGTTCGGCATGACCATTCCTGACAGGAACTTGCCGAACTTGGCCACCTTCTCCTTCGTGTTTGCCATTCCCTCTCCTTTCGTCGTGCAAATGTACCATCTCGTGACTGCTGACTTCGCGTGCCGCGGCCGGTGACTGGATGGGCGGATGCCTGTCATTTCACTGTTGCGCCGCCAACTAAGAATCTGTTGAAATGACAATAATACCGTCGCAACAATAATGCAAGAGCGACCTCGGATTACGGTCGAACGGTAGGATAATTCGGGTAAACGCGACGTAAATAGCCTATATACTGCGTGATTACCAAGAATCCCATCTTTTTGCTTGACAATAACTCGCGAGGCACTATGCTGGCTTCAGTTGTTAAAACAAAAGCGTGGCACCAGACCACGCAGACAAGGAGGCACCAGATGAAGGCACGGGCGGCACGACTGCACGCGGCACACGACATCAGGATCGACGAGTTCGAGCTTCCCCAGATCAAAGAGGACGAGATGCTCGTGAAGGTGGTCTCGGACTCCATCTGCATGTCCACCTATAAGATGGCGACCCTCGGCACCGCCCACAAGCGGGTCCACGCCGACGTCGCCGACCACCCCGCCATCACCGGGCACGAGTTCGCGGGCGACATCGTCGAGGTCGGTGCCAAGTACGCCGACCAGTACAAGCCTGGTCAGAAGTTCACCATCCAGCCCGCGCTCAACTACAAGGGCTCCATGGACTCTCCCGGCTACTCCTACGAGTTCTGCGGCGGAGACGCCACCTACTGCATCCTCCCGCACGAGGTCTTCGACTGCGGATGCTTCCTCGTGTACGAGGGCGAGGCGTACTACGAGGCGTCGCTCGCCGAGCCCATGAGCTGCTCCATCGGCGCCTTCCACGCCGCCTATCACACCCATATGGGCGTCTACCAGCATGACATGGGCATCAAGGAGGGCGGCAACCTCGCGATCATGGCCGGCGCCGGCCCGATGGGCCTGGGGGCCCTCACCTACGCCCTGCACTGCGACCGCAGGCCTGGCATGGTCGTCGTGACCGACATCAACGAGGACCGTCTCGCCCGCGCCTCCCAGCTCTTCCCCGCTGACGAGGTCAAGGCCGAGACGGGCGTCGAGCTTCACTTCGTGAACACGGGTACGACCGACGATCCCGTCGCGCTCGTCCGCGGCCTCACCGAGAATGACAAGGGCTACGACGACGTGCTCTGCTACGCCCCCGTCGCGGCGGTCGTCAAGCAGTCCTCTCTCGTGCTCGGTCGCGACGGCTGCCTCAACTTCTTCGCCGGCCCGACCGACAAGAACTTCTGCGCCGAGATGAACTTCTACGAGGTCCACTACGGTTCGACGCACGTGATGGGCACGACCGGCGGCAACACCGCCGACATGGTCGAGTCGCTCGACCTCACGGCCTCCGGCAACATCGACCCGGCAGTCATGGTCACCCACGTGGGCGGCCTCGACGCGGCCCCTGCGACCACGATCAACCTTCCCAAGATCCCCGGCGGCAAGAAGCTCATATACACCCACATCGAGATGCCACTCGTCGCCCTGGACGAGCTGCGCGAGCATGCCGCCGGGGATGCACGCTACGGTGAGCTGGCCGACATCGTCGACGCCCACAACGGGCTGTGGAACCCCGAGGCCGAGCGCTACCTGCTCTCTCACTGGAATCAGGAGTAATACGGGTTCGTCTCGTCCCGCCCCACGCCGCGACCCGGTGCGGGGCGGGCGGTGCGCTAGAATCGAGGGAAGCCTCTGCCGAAAGGACCTTCCCATGAACATGGCCGAGCGAAGGGACAAGATCGCCGAGCTCGTCAGCGCTGAACGCAGCGTCTCGTTCTCGCGCATCAAGAAGGCCTTTCCCGACGTGAGCGAGATGACCCTGCGCACCGACCTCAAGTACCTCGACGAGCAGCACGCGATCATCCGCGTCCACGGCGGCGCCCGCTCGGTGGGCTACGCGGTGGGGACCGATGACCTTCTCGCCAACCGCTCCGTGCGCAACATCGCCCAGAAGGCTGACATCGCCGCGAAGGCGGTCTCCCTCGTGCACCCCGACACCACGATTTTCATCGACTCGGGAAGCACCACGACGTCGTTCGCCGCCGCGCTGCCCGACGTTCGGATCCTGGTCTTCACGAACTCGGTGTCGGTCGCGGCGGAGCTCGCGCGCCTCTCGCTTCCCAAGGTCTACGTGATCGGCGGAGCGCTCAACAGCGCGTCCATGAGCCTCACGGGGGCGCGCGCCGTGGAGAACCTCGGCAAGCTCTCGTTTGACCAGCTCTTCCTCGGGGTCACGGGCTACCAGGAGTCCTGCGGGTTCACCTGCGGCCTCGATGACGAGGCGGTGTTCAAGGAGGCCTGCATCGAGCACTCCGGCGAGACGATCGTCCTCATGGACTCCAGCAAGGAGGACCGACGCTCGACCTTCCCCATCTGCGAGCTCGGGGACGTCTCGTGCGTGGTCTCCGACGGGGGCATGACGGACGAGTTCGCCAAGGCCTGCCGGGAGAGAGGCGTCGAGTTGTTGTAATCAAATGAGCACCAGCATCTCGGGGAACTCCCCAGATGGTATGCTTCATCCGATCCTATGCGTGTCGTTCGCCTGGCGCCCAGGTGTCAGGCATGGAAATGAGGAGGAAAGATGCCCGAGGTACCAGAGGTCCCGACCAGAGCACAGAATCCCGACGCGCCTGCGGTGATCGTGCGCTCCGATGACGAACTCATCGAGAAGCTCGAGGTCATGCGTGCCGCACAGCGCGAGTTCGCGAACTTCACACAGGAACAGGTCGACAAGATCTTCGCCGCTGCCGCGACCGCGGCGAACAAGGCGCGCATCCCCCTGGCACAGATGGCGGTCGAGGAGACCGGCATGGGCGTCATGGAGGACAAGGTCATCAAGAACCACTTCGCGGCCGAGTACATCTACAACAAGTACAAGAGCACCAAGACCTGCGGCGTGATCGAGGAGGACAAGGCCTTCGGCCTCACCAAGATCGCTGAGCCCATCGGCGTCGTCGCGGCCGTCATCCCGACGACCAACCCCACGTCGACGGCCATCTTCAAGACCCTCATCTGCCTCAAGACGCGCAACGCCATCATGATCAGCCCGCACCCGCGCGCCAAGAAGTGCACGGCAGAGGCCGCTCGCATCGTCCTCGAGGCCGCCGTCGCCGCTGGCGCCCCGGAGAACATCATCGGCTGGATCGAGTCGCCCTCGCTTGAGGCCACGAACACGCTCATGGCCGAGGCTGACATCATCCTCGCCACCGGCGGCCCCGGCATGGTCAAGGCAGCGTACTCCTCCGGCACCCCCGCCCTCGGCGTCGGCGCTGGTAACACGCCCGCCATCATCGACGACACGGCCGACGTCATCGACGCCGTCAACTCGATCATCCACTCCAAGACCTTCGACAACGGCATGATCTGCGCCTCCGAGCAGTCCGTCACCGTGCTCGACGGCGTCTACGACCAGGCGAGGGCCGAGTTCGAGAAGCGCGGCGCCTACTTCCTCAAGGGCGACGAGCTCGACAAGGTCCGCCACACCATCCTCATCAACGGCAGGCTCAACGCCAAGATCGTCGGCCAGTCCGCGCATGACATCGCGGCGCTCGCCGGCGTCGAGATTCCCGCGAAGGCCAAGGTCCTCATCGGCGAGGTCGACTCGGTCGACATCTCCGAGGAGTTCGCGCACGAGAAGCTCTCTCCCTGCCTGGCCATGTATCGCGCCAAGGACTTCCAGGACGCCCTCGCCAAGACCGAGCGCCTCGTCGCCGACGGCGGCTATGGCCACACCTCCGTGCTCTGGGTCGACGTCAACGAGCGCGAGAAGATCTCCGAACACGCGCACCGCATGAAGACCTGCCGCGTCCTCGTCAACACCCCCTCCTCCCAGGGCGGCATCGGCGACCTCTACAACTTCAAGCTCACGCCGTCCCTCACGCTCGGCTGCGGCTCCTGGGGCGGCAACTCCGTCTCGGAGAACGTCGGCGTCAAGCACCTCATCAACATCAAGTCGGTTGCAGAGAGGCGAGAGAACATGCTGTGGTTCCGCACACCTGAGAAGGTCTACTTCAAGAAGGGCTGCATGCCCGTCGCCCTCGACGAGCTCGGCACCGTCATGAACAAGAAGCGCGCCTTCATCGTCACCGACCAGTTCCTCTACAAGAGTGGCTTCACCAAGTCCATCGAGCGCAAGCTCGACGAGATGAACATCGCCCACTCCAGCTTCTGGGACGTCGCTCCCGACCCCACGCTGCAGTGCGCTCGTGAGGGCGAGAAGCAGCTGCGCGCCTTCGACCCCGACTGCATCATCGCCGTCGGCGGCGGCTCCGCGATGGACTGCGGCAAGATCATGTGGCTCATGTACGAGCACCCCGAGGCCAAGTTCGAGGACATGGCCATGGACTTCATGGACATCCGCAAGCGCGTCTATACCTTCCCCAAGATGGGCGAGAAGGCCTACTTCGTGGCCATCCCCACCTCCTCGGGCACTGGCTCCGAGGTCACGCCCTTCTCGATCATCACCGACGCCGAGTCCGGCATCAAGTGGCCGCTCGCCGACTATCAGCTCATGCCCAACATGGCCATCGTCGACACCGACAACATGATGACGCAGCCGCGCGGTCTCACCTCCGCGTCCGGCATCGACGTCCTCACCCACGCCATGGAGGCGTACGTCTCGATTCTGGCGTCCGACTTCACTGACTCCGTCGCGCTGCGCGCCGCGAAGCTCGTCTTCGACTACCTGCCGCGCGCCTACGACAACCCCACCGACGTCGAGGCCCGCGACCACATGGCCAACGCGTCCTGCCTCGCCGGCATGGCCTTCGCCAACGCCTTCCTCGGCGTGAATCACTCCATGGCCCACAAGCTCGGCGCCTATCATCACATCCCGCACGGCTGGGCCAACGCCGTCATCCTCACCCGCGTCGCTCGCTACAACGCTGCCGACCGTCCCACCAAGATGGGCACGTTCTCCCAGTACAAGTACCCGCACGCCAAGGCGCGTTACGCCGAGATGGGCAGGTTCTGCGGCTTCACCGGCGCCAACGACGACGAGGTCTTCGAGAACTTCATGCAGGGCATCGAGGATCTCAAGGAGCACATCGGCGTCAAGCACACCATCGCCGAGTTCGGCGTCGACGAGAAGTACTTCCTCGACACCCTCGACGAGATGTGCCTGAACGCGTTCAACGACCAGTGCACCGGCGCCAACCCGCGCTACCCGCTCGTGAGCGAGATCAAGGAGCTCTACCTCGACGCCTACTACGGCCGTCCCGCCAGCTTCTACGAGGACTAACCCTACTACCGCACCAGGGAGGACTGAGATTCATGGAACTTTCCAAGGACAAGAAAGTCATCGTCGAGCGCGGCAACAAGGTGGTCTACGACTGCGGTGACACCGTCGTCAAGGTCTTCAACACCCACAAGCCCGCCGCGGACATCTTCAACGAGGCGCTCAACCTCGCGCGCGCCAAGCAGGCCGGCATCGACGTCCCCGAGATCGTCGAGGTAGGCAAGGTCGACGGCGCGTGGGCCATCTCCACCGAGAAGGTCGAGGGCAAGACCATGCGCCAGATCGGTGACGAGGACCCGAGCGTGCGCGAGGACCTTCTCGACCAGTTCGTCCAGCTCCAGCTCGACATCCATGCGCACAGGTCGCCGCTCATGAGCCGCCAGAAGGACAAGTACTCCCGCATGATCAACGCGGCGTCCGAGGTGCTTGGCGACTCCATCCGCTATGAGCTCCTCATGAGGCTCGACGGCATGAAGAACCACGTCAAGATCTGCCACGGCGACTTCGTGCCGTCCAACGTGATCGTCCGTCCCGACGGTAGCCTGTGCGTCTGCGACTGGGCGCACGCCACCCAGGGCAACGGTGCCGCCGACTGTGCCATCTCCTATCTCCACTTCAGGATGCGCGGTGCCGACGAGTTCGCCGAGAACTACCTCAACGCCTACTGCAAGGCGCAGGGCTGCACCAAGGAGTATGTGCAGAACTGGCTCTCCATCGTCGCCGCCGCGGAGCTCTCGCGCGGTCGCGTGGTCGAGAAGGACTTCCTGCTCCAGTGGGTCGACGTCGTCGACTTCGAGTAGCGACGGTCGAGCAGGGCCTGACTTGGGGGCGGCGTCCGGGGCGAGAAGCTCCGGGTGCCGCCCTTTTCTCACGCGCGGCGGCTGGCCGGACTTGTCGGTCTCGCGCGACGGTGCGGTGCGCTCATGAGATAATCGCAGGATCGGTTCTCGTCGATTCTCGGGGGTGATGGCGTGGCGGAAGAGCAGCTGACGGACGAGTTGCTCGAGAGGCTCCTGGCAAGTGCCAGCCCGGAGGCATATCTCAGCACGATGGAGCCGGAGGACCGCACGCTCTCCGAGTACCTCTTCTCGCTCCTTCACGACAAGGGCCTGAGCCGTTCCGAGGTCTTCGAGGCTGCAGGCATCGACCGCACCCATGGCTACCAGGTCTTCGAGGGTACGCGCAAGGTCGGACGCGACCGGGCGATCATGCTCGCCTTCGGCCTGCGGTGCACGCTCCGCGAGACCCAGCACCTGCTGAGGTTCGCTGGTGTTGCCGAGCTGTGGTGCAAGGTCCGTCGAGACGCGATCATCATCTACTGCATCGAGCACGGCTTCGACCGCACGGAGTGCGACGACACGCTCTATCGCATGGGCGAGCGCACGCTGCTGCCCGAGGACTGACGCCCGTGGATGACGACGAACTCGAGCAGTCCCTCGACCTGGATGACTCCTTTGAGGTCAGGCAGGTGCTCGCGAAGAGCGACTCCGGCAGGACCGAGCTCGTGGTCAGCAAGGACGAGAACTACGGCCTGCTCGTCCGCAAGTACATCGCACGCGAGCTTGCCAACCCCGAAGCGTGGAGCGCGGCGAGCAAGGTCTCGTGCCCGCAGGTGCCGAGGGTCTTCGCCACGTACTGGCTGCCCGACCGCTTCGTCGTGATCTACGACTACGTCGAGGGCGTCTCGGTGCGGGAGCTCATGCGCGAGAAGGGGAGACTCGGCCTGCAGGAGGCGGCATCGATCGCGGTCGACGTCTGCCTCGCCGCCTCCGAGCTGCACCGGCAGGGCGTCGTCCATCGAGACATCACCCCGGGCAACGTCATCGTCAACAATCGAGGCGCGCACCTCATCGACCTCGGGATCGCCCGCCGCTACGAGCAGGGTGCCCGCCATGACACCACCCACCTGGGAACCTTCGGCTTCGCCGCGCCGGAGCAGTTCGGCTTCGCGCAGACGGACGCCCGCTCTGACGTCTACTCCATCGGGTCGCTTCTCGGCTACATGCTCACCGGCGTGGTCCCGAGCGACCCGGGGTTCGATGCCGCGATGGAGGGAGTTCCGGAGGCGCTGAGGAAGGTCGTCGAGAAGGCGCGGTCCTTCGAGCCGAGCGCGCGCCATGCGGGCGCGACCGAGCTCGCGGAGAGGATCCAGTCCGCCGTCCCGGTCTCGAGCATGCTGGAGGAGCGGGGGCGCGCGGCGCGTCTCGCCCGCTTGGCGTTCCACACGACCCGCGGTGCCAGACGCGTCGGAGCCGTGGCGTTCCTGGTTCTGGGGAGCGCGCTGGCGCTCGTGTTTCTCGCCGCGTTCTTGTCGCTGATGCGCGACCCCATGCAGGGCACCAACCTTGCGTCGGCGATCCTTGAGCTTGCGATCGGCGCAGCCCTGTTCGACGCCTGCGGTCTCCAACCCTTCCTCGTCATGGTGCGGGCGCAGCCCTACGTCGAGGGAAGTTCGCGGGTGAAGACCTACCTGCGTCGATGCCTTACTGACGTCCTTCTGGTCATCGGGCTCTTCATCGCGATTACCTTGGTTGCCATGATCCTGCTGCCATCGAGCTGGCAATAACCTGGAAAAGGGGACAGGTTCATTTTCCAGGTCCGACTTTCCGAGGTTTCGGCGGACGGTATGCCTGGCGAGACGGACGCGCGGGGGCCCCGGCGCACGCGTGGCTGCACTTTTACCGGACAACTGCATCGTGCGATGCGTTTGTCGCGACAAGGTCGAGCCACGCGTGTGCCGAGGGGCCTCTCCGCACGCGTGGATGCATTTTTACCGGACAACTGCAACGCACGATGCATTTGTCGCGACGAGGTCGAGCCACGCGTGTGCGCGTCTCGCCCTACTCGTCCTCGATGACCTTGACGCCGAGAAGCCCCACGAGGTCGATGGCCTGGTCGGCCTCGATGCGCGCGCCCGAGAGCTCGCTGAAGCGATCCGAGAGCCTAATGCCCGCGAGGTTGTTGCCGGAGAGGTCGATGCCTGAAAGTCGCGTGAGGAAGAGCTCGGCGCGTGTGAGGTTGCAGCGCGTCAGCTCGAGTCGTTTGAGGCGCAGCTGTGAGAGGCTCGCCTCGTGGAGGTCGCAGTCGCGAAAGCTCACGCGCTCGAGCTTGCTCTCGGCGAGGTTGAGAAAGCCGAGGTTGCTCGCCAGGAGGCGGACCGACTGGAGGTAGCTCTTGGCCATGTCGGTGCCCACGAGCCGGCAGTCCGTGAGCGTGCAGCCCTTCCAGTAGCTCGTCCGCAGGTCAGCACCAGTGAGGTCGCAGTCCACGAAGGAGCAGTCGGTAAAACTCGCACGCTGCACGTTGATGCCGTCGAGCGTGCATCGCGTGAACGTGACGTCCTCGAACTCGGCGTGTCCGAACGCCGCCCCCGAGGCTTCCTTGTCGGTGAAGGTCTGGCCGACGACCACGCCCTCGCCGCCCTCGATGGCGTCGAGAATTTCGTCCTCAAGAGGCTCGCCCGTCACGACTGCTCCTCCCAAACGCGATGCTCGAAGCGTCCGTCCTCGTAGATGCCGTAGCTGTGCGTGCCGTCCTTGGGGATGCCCACCGAGCCGGGGTTGAAGACGGTGACGCCCGCGTGCCCCTCGACCTCCCGGAGGACCTTCACGTGCGTGTGGCCGTACACGAACGCTGCCCCCGCGGGCAGCGTCGGCCAGACGTCGACGGAGTTGTGCAGACCGGGGCCGTACACGTGGCCGTGCGTGAGGAAGAGTTCGCGGCCCGTCTCGCCGTCCCAGAGCACGTCGTAGGTCGCCATGCAGGGGAAGTCCAGGACCATCTGGTCGACCTCGGCCTCGCAGTTGCCACGCACGGCGATCACCTGGTCGGCGATGCCGTTGAGCATGGCGATAACCTCCTTGGGGGCGTAGTCCGCCGGCAGGTCGTTTCTCGGCCCGTGGTAGAGCAGGTCGCCGAGAAGTACGACGCGGTCGGGGCTCTCGGCGTCGATGGCCGCCATGAGGCGCTCGCACCAGCGCGCGGCGCCGTGGACGTCAGAGGCGATGACGAGCTTCATGCGAACCCCTCCCTGTGGGGCGTCTGCCCTCGTGCGGTCATGCTCCCAAAAAAGACCGGCCTGGGATGACCCCAGACCGGCCCGAGTCACGCTTGGCGAGAAGACCCGCGGAGCTAGTCCTCGGCGATCTCGGTGATGGCGCCGGCGGGGCAGGCGTCCTGGCAGGCACCGCAGCCTACGCAGGCATCGGGGTTGGCGACGGTCGCGACGTCCTCGACCTCGATGACCTCCATCGGGCAGGCATCGGCACAGGCGCCGCAGGCGACGCAGTCGTCAGCGTTGATAACGGGATGGGACATGATGGCTTCCTCTCTGTGTAGTGTACGTGTCCGCATGCATCTCTTGCGCGGGCGCGCCTCTCTGTGTTGAGGGTACTAAACGACGGGCGAGAAACAAGACCGAATTCGCCCAATTGGTGAAAAAGCACGTCGTCACGTCAGACGAGCAGGACATTGCCGCGTTCCCATCGACGGGGCGGCCGGGCGGTGTGAAGGTCATGTGGAGCCAGGTTGCACGGGAAGGACGCCACTGGCGGAGGCCCGGGAGCACCGGCTGCGGTTCGCGGCCGGCGCGACGGCAGCGGCCCCTACCGCCCAAGCGAGAAATACGCAGGTGAGCCGCATGCCGCTCCTTCTCGCCCCGTCCTCTCAGCTGGAGGCGGGGGATTCTCGCCAAGCCACAACGACCCTTCTCAAAGCGGCTAAAAAAATCTGTCATGAAGAGACTTAGATTATGTATAGAATCGGAACCCATGGGGCATAACCCCTAGCGTAACAAGGCTTATTGAGGCGCGGTCGCGCTCAGCACGTCTGCGCAGTGAGAAAGGAACGCATACCATGGGCAAGATTCTAGGCATCGACCTTGGTACCACCAACTCCGCCATGGCGGTCCTCGAGGGCGGCGAGCCCACGATCATCGTCAACGCCGAGGGCGACCGCACCACTCCGTCCGTCGTCGGATTCCGCGCCGACGGCGACCGCATCGTCGGCAAGGCGGCCAAGAACCAGGCAGTCACCAACCCCACCAACACCGTGTTCTCCATCAAGCGCTTCATGGGTCGCAGGTATGACGAGGTCACGTCCGAGCTCAAGACCATCCCGTACAAGGTCAAGGCCGGCACCGGCTCTCGCGCCGTCGTCGAGATCGACGGCGAGGACTTCACGCCCGAGCAGGTCAGCGCGATGATCCTCTCCAAGATGAAGGCCGATGCCGAGAAGTACCTCGGCGAGACCGTCACCGACGCCGTCATCACCGTCCCCGCGTACTTCAACGACGCCCAGCGCCAGGCCACCAAGGATGCTGGCAAGATCGCCGGCCTCAACGTCCAGCGCATCGTCAACGAGCCCACGGCCGCCGCTCTCGCCTACGGCCTCGACAAGAAGAACATCGACCAGAAGGTCCTCGTCTTCGACCTCGGCGGTGGTACCTTTGACGTGTCGCTGCTCGACCTCGCCGACGGCGTCGTCGAGGTTCTCGCCACCAACGGCGACAACCACCTCGGCGGCGACGACTGGGACCAGCGCGTCATCGACTGGCTTGCCGACAAGTTCCAGAAGGAGAACGGCATCGACCTGCGCAAGGACCCGATGGCCCTGCAGCGCCTGAAGGAGGCCGCGGAGAACGCCAAGAAGGAGCTCTCCTCCGCCCAGCAGGCACAGATCAACCTGCCGTTCATCACCGCCGACGCGTCGGGCCCCAAGCACCTCAACTACACGCTCACGCGCGCCGAGTTCGAGCGCATCACGCGTGACCTGCTCGACCGCTGCAAGGCACCCGTCACCAAGGCGCTCCGTGACGCCAACCTCCAGATCTCCCAGGTCAACGAGGTCATTCTCGTCGGTGGCTCGTCTCGTATGCCCGCCGTGCAGGACCTCGTCAAGACCATGACCGGCAAGCAGCCCAACATGTCCGTCAACCCCGACGAGGTCGTCGCCGACGGCGCGGCCGTCCAGGGCGGCGTCCTCACGGGCGACGTCTCGGGCATCCTGCTGCTCGACGTCACGCCGCTGTCCCTCGGCGTCGAGACCATGGGCGGCGTCATGACCAAGATGATCGACCGCAACACCACGATTCCGACGAGCAAGACCGAGATCTACTCCACGGCCGCCGACAACCAGACGTCCGTCGAGATCAACGTCCTGCAGGGCGAGCGCGAGCTGGCCTCCGACAACAAGTCGCTCGGCAAGTTCAACCTCACCGGCATCCCGTCGGCGCGCCGCGGCATCCCGCAGATCGAGGTCACCTTTGACATCGACGCCAACGGCATCGTAAAGGTCACCGCCAAGGACAAGGCGACCGGCAAGTCGCAGCAGATCACCATCTCCGGCTCCACCGCGCTCTCCGACGACGAGGTCGACCGCATGGTCAAGGACGCCGAGTCGCACGCCGAGGAGGACAAGAAGCACAAGGACGAGATCGAGGTCCGCAACCAGACCGACAGCCTCGCCTATGGCACCGAGCAGACGCTCCACGACCTTGGCGACAAGGTTCCCGCCGACATGAAGTCCGAGGTCGAGGCAGCTGTCGCCGACGCCAAGAAGGCCCTCGACGGCACCGACATCGACGCCATCAAGACCGCGGGCGACAAGCTCCAGGAGGTCGGGCACAAGCTCGCCGAGATCGTCTACTCCAACACCCAGGAGGAGACGGCCGCGGGCAGCCAGCCCAACCCCGGCGCCGGCTCCACGGGCTCCGCGGATGACGTCGTCGACGCCGACTACGAGGTCGTGGACGACGACAAGAACGACAAGGGCAACAACTAGCGCTACCCCCGCCAGGAGGACGCTCGAATGAGAATCCCGGGAGCGGCCGAAAAGCCGCTCCCTCGATGCCCCTGAGGAGGGTGACGTGAAAGTGCCGATTCAGAGTGAGGATGACATGCCCAAGACCAAGGGGGCTGACGCGGTGGCACCTTCGGACGACATGGCCGAGAGCACCGCTGCCGAGGTTGACTCCGAGGCCGAGGAGCGCGCCCACATCGAGGCCGCGATTCGTGCCGGCGAGGAGGCCGCGGAGAAGGAGCTCGCTGCCGACGCCGGCAAGATTCGCGCCGAGCGAGACGAGCTGCAGAAGAAGCTCGTCTCCGTGGGCGACGAGATCGAGTCTGCCAAGAAGGAGGCCGCGGACGCCACCGACCGTCTCACCAGGCTCCAGGCCGACTGGGACAACTACCGCAAGCGCACCGCCGCCGAGCGGCTCGCGGAGCGTGACCGCGCGACCGAGAAGCTCGTCGGCAACCTGCTGCCCGTGATTGACGACATGGAGCGCGCCATCGAGCACGCGAACTCCGCCGATGACGGCGACGCGCAGATGAAGCAGTTCATCGACGGCATCACGGCCGTGCACGACAAGATGCTCTCGGTGCTCGAGAAGGAGGGCGTCGAGACCATCGATCCCGCAGGCCAGCCCTTTGACCCGCTGGAGCACCAGGCGGTCGGCCGCTCCGAGGATGCCGACCAGTACGACGAGACGATCGCTCAGGTCTACCAGAAGGGCTACCGCATGGGCGGCAAGGTCATCCGCACCGCGATGGTGACCGTCACCTACGGTGGCCCCAAACGGCCGGCTCCCAAGGACGGTGAGCCTGCCAAGGACGGTGCCGACGGCGGCGCCAGCAAGAAGTAGCGCATCGACCGTGCGCCCGGGCTGCGGTTCGGGCGCACGTTTTGGAGAGGGGGCTCGTGCTAGACATGGCTGAGAAGACGAAGAGCAACTATTACGACGTGCTGGGCGTGAAGCGCGACGCCACCCAGGACGACATCAAGAAGGCGTTCCGCAAGCTTGCCGCCAAGTACCATCCCGACGCAGGTGGCGACGAGGAGAAGTTCAAGGAGCTCAGCGAGGCGTACACCACGCTGTCCGACGAGAAGAAGCGCAAAGAGTACGACCAGCTGCTCATGTTCGGCGGTATCCCTGGCGCCGACTTCGGCGGTTCGGGCGGCCCGCGCCGCACCTACTCCTACACCACCAACGTGGGCGGGGGAGACTGGTCCGACATCTTCTCGAGCATGGCCAACGGCGACGGGGCGTTCGGAGGCTTCGACTTCTCGTCGATCTTCGGAGGCGCCGGAGGTGCGCGCGCCCAGCAGACCAAGCCGACCAAGGGCGGCGACCTCACCATGACGGTCGATGTCACTGCCGACGAGGCCTTCCGTGGGGCGACGAGAAAGGTCACGTACCGCGTTCCCTCGACCGGCGAGGAGCAATCGCTCACGGTCAAAGTGCCGGCGGGCGCCGTGGACGGGGGCAAGCTCCGCTACCGCAACCGCGGCGAGTACGGCATCAACGGCGGACCCCGCGGCGACCTCGTGATTACCACGAGTGTGGCCGAGCATCCGCTGTTCAAACGCGACGGGGCCGACGTCCGCATGGACCTGCCCATCAGCATGTACGAGGCGGCGCTCGGCGCCACGGTCAACGTGCCCACGCCCGACGGGACCGAGGTTCGTCTCAAGGTGCCTGCTGGGACGCAGGACGGCAAGACGTTTCGCTTCCGTGATCTCGGCGCCCCCAACGTCAAGCGCAAGGACACGCGTGGCGCACTCTACGTCACGGTTCGGGTGAAGGTCCCGACGATGCTCTCGAAGAAGGAGCGTGACGCACTCGAGTCGCTCCGTGGCGCAGACGAGCGTACGTACAGAGAGGATGTCGAGAACCATGGGGCGTAGCGAAGGCGAAGGCAAGGACAAGCCCCTGTACATGATCAGCGTCGCCGCCGAGCTCACGGGCATGCACCCGCAGACCCTGCGCGTCTACGAGCAGAAGGGTCTCGTCACGCCCGGGCGCTCGCGCGGCAACACGCGCCTGTACTCGCAGTCCGACATCGAGCGGCTCAACCTCATCTCGAAGCTCACCGATGAGGGCATCAACCTCGCCGGCGTCGTCCGCATCATGGACATGCGCGAGCGCGCCCTCGAGAAGGACGCCGAGATCGACGAGCTGCGTGCGCGGGTCCGCGCCCTCGAGGACGAGGTCCACGAGTTCCGCATGCGCGAGAAGATTACGGCCCTCGCGCGCTACGACGGGCAGAACCCCGAGCAGCTTATGCGCGGTCTTCTCGCCAGCGGCAAGGGCGAGTGACGGCCCGCCGTCCGGACCAGAGTCGTATGGCTTTCAAGGGGACGCCCCGAGACGAGTTCGCATCGTCCCGGGGCGTCCTTTCATCGACGGGAATCGACTCGCCGCCGCTCACAAATCTAATATATGCACACTTAGATTATATGTATGACCTCGTATCACGAGGGGAACACTATATATCGAAACATCGAAACGGGCGCGGCATCCGCCGTGGCCCCCAAGGAGAGGTGATTCCATGAGACTCGATAAGTGGGCGGTCACGGCTCAGGAGGCCCTTCAAGCCGCCCTCGGCATCGCCGCCGACGCAGACGCCGGTCAGGTTCAGCCGGTTCACCTGCTCAAAGCCCTGCTCAGTTCGGGAGAGCGCAACATCAGCGCCATCGTGGAGCGCGTCGGGGCCGACTCCGCCTCCATAGAGTCGCAGGTCGACGAAGCCATCGCGCGTCAGCCCAAGGTCACGGGCGGCATGTCGCAGATGGGCATCGGCAACGACCTGCTCAAGGTCGGTGACGCCGCCGAGAAGCTCGCCTCAAAGATGGGCGACTCCTACGTCACGTCGGAGCACCTGCTGTGCTCTCTCGCCGATGACAAGTCCGACGCCGGCAGCATCCTCAAGTCCGCCGGCATCACCGGCAAGCGCGTCCAGGAGGCCTATGCCGAGCTCCGCGGTGACGAGCACGTTACCTCGCAGGAGGCAAAGCCGCAGCTCAAGGCTCTCGAGCAGTACGGTCGCAACGTGACCGACCTCGCCCGCCAGGGAAAGCTCGACCCCGTCATCGGCCGCGTGGAGGAGATTCGCCGCACCATCCAGGTGCTCTCCCGCCGCACCAAGAACAACCCCGTGCTCATCGGCGAGCCCGGCGTCGGCAAGACCGCCATCGTCGAGGGCCTCGCCGAGCGCATCGTGTCGGGCGACGTACCCTCGTCCATCAAGGACAAGGACGTCGTCGAGCTCGACATGTCCGCGCTCGTGGCGGGCGCCAAGTACCGCGGCGAGTTCGAGGACAGGCTCAAGAGCGTGCTCAAGGAGGTCGAGAAGTCCGACGGGCGCATCATCCTGTTCATCGACGAGCTCCACACGATCGTCGGCGCCGGCGCTACCGAGGGATCCATGGACGCCGGCAACATCCTGAAGCCGGCGCTCGCCCGCGGTGAGCTCCACGCCATCGGTGCGACCACGCTCGACGAGTACCGCAAGTACATCGAGAAGGACCAGGCACTCGCCCGCAGGTTCCAGACCGTGCTGGTCTCGGAGCCCACGGTCGAGGACACGATCTCGATCCTGCGCGGCCTCAAGGAGCGCTACGAGCAGCACCACCGCGTCCGCATCACCGACAGCGCGCTCGTCTCGGCAGCCGACCTCTCGAACCGCTACATCTCCGACAGGTTCCTGCCCGACAAGGCCATCGACCTCGTCGACGAGGCCGCCTCGCGCCTGCGCATGGAGCTTGACTCCATGCCCGCGGACATCGACGCGGTCGACCGTCAGCTCACGCAGATGCAGATCGAGGAGCAGGCGCTCATCAAGGAGGAGGACGACGCCTCCAAGGAGCGTCTCGCCACGCTGCGCAAGGAGATCGCGACGACCCGCGAGAAGCTCGACGGCATGAAGGCCGGCTGGCAGAACGAGAAGGGGGCGATCGACCGGGCGCAGGACCTCAAGGCCAAGATCGAGGACGCCAAGCTCGAGATGGAGCGCGTGACGCGCGAGGGTGACCTGGCCAAGGCGTCCGAGCTGCGCTACTCCACCATCCCGACCCTCAAGCACCAGTACGACGAGGCCGAGAAGGCCCTCTCCGCGCGTCAGCAGGAGGGCGGTCTGCTCAAGGAGGAGGTCACGAGCGAGGAGATCGCCGAGGTCGTGTCCTCCTGGACCGGCGTGCCCGTCTCGAAGATGATGCAGGGCGAGATGGACAAGCTCAAGCATCTCGAGGACCAGCTCCACAAGCGCGTCGTCGGTCAGGACGAGGCGGTCTCCGCCGTCGCCGCGGCCGTGCGTCGCAGCAGGGCGGGTCTCTCCGACCCCAACAGGCCGATCGGCAGCTTCTTCTTCCTCGGCCCCACCGGCGTGGGCAAGACCGAGCTCGCCAAGGCGCTCGCCGAGTGCCTCTTCGACGACGAGCGCGCGCTCGTCCGTATCGACATGTCCGAGTACATGGAGAAGTTCTCCGTGCAGCGCCTCATCGGCGCGCCTCCCGGATACGTGGGCTACGACGAGGGCGGCCAGCTCACCGAGGCCGTGCGCAGGCATCCGTACTGCGTCATCCTGCTCGACGAGATGGAGAAGGCGCATCCTGACGTCTTCAACATCCTGCTGCAGGTGCTCGACGACGGTCGCCTCACCGACGGCCAGGGCAGGGTCGTGAGCTTCAAGAACACGATCATCATCATGACGAGCAACGTCGGCAGCCAGTTCATCGCGGCCGCCAACGCGAGCTCCGATCCCGACGAGGTCCAGAAGCAGGTCAACGACGCGCTGCGTGCGGCGTTCAAGCCCGAGTTCCTCAACAGGATCGATGACGTCGTGGTCTTCCACGCCCTCGGGCTCGCCGACATCGAGCGCATCGTGGACATCCAGCTCAAGGACGTCCGCGCTCGTCTCGCCAAGGAGAGGATCTCGCTCGAGCTCACGCCGTCCGCGGTCCAGTCGCTCGCCCTCGACGGCCTCGACCCGGTCTATGGTGCGCGTCCCCTGAAGCGTCTCATCCAGCGGCAGGTCGTGGACAACGTGGCGAACCTGATCATCGACGGGAAGCTGAGCGAGGGAGACACCGTCCGCGTGGAAGTCGGCCCCGACGACAGGCTCTTCGCCGCGCGGGTCGATACGCCGCCCGCCAACTCCGAGGCCGGAGGTGCCGCAGGCTCCGACGACGAGCCGGTCGAGCCGGACGACATGGAGTAGCTCTTCGGGGCGGTCGCAGCGTGCGGCCGCCCCTTTCCATGGCGCGATTGTCTGCCGGCGGACGACCGCGAGGCGCTTCTCGATGACGTCGCTCGGTGGCTCGCGCGGGGGTAGGATGGTCTGGTCAAGGATTCGTTCCGGAGGTTGTGCGATGAAGTGTCCTCACTGTGGTGCCGAGCTCCCAGTCCACGCAGCCCTCTGCCCGTCGTGCGGCCAGAGGGTCGGCGTCGCCATGCCGGCGGATGCGCCGGACGCTGGCGGGGAGACCGTTCTCATGGACATGCCCGGGGCGGATGCCGAGCCGTCCGCGCCTGAGGGAGCCGCGGAACCAGCTCCCGACCAGGGAGAGACGCAGCTGATGGACCAGGCCGAGACTCCGTCCGCGGACCAGGGCGCAACCCAGCTCATGGACCACGGCGAGACCCAGCTTCTCGATGACGGCGAGACCCAACTGATGGACCACGGCGAGACGCGGCTCATGGACGACGCCAAGACGCACCTCATGCCATCCAAACCCGTCATTCCGACCGTGGCGTTCCCCGATGACACCATGTCCGCGCCGGCGCCGATCATCGACGGCCTCGACGCGCTCGATGACCCCTACGCGCCCCTCGTGACGGGCTCCGAGCTTACGAACATCTCGCCCACGCCCATCAAGTCGCCGGTGTCGCCCGAGTTCGACGGCACGGCCAAGAAGCGCAGGTGGCCGTTCGTGCTCGGCGTCATCGTGGCAATCTCCCTCGTGGGCTTCGGCATCTACTACACGTGGCAGCAGGAGCTCTGGGGAGGCAAGACCATCCCCGACGTGACGGGACAGGCGCAGGACGCCGCCACGCAGACCCTTCAGTCTGCGGGGTTCACCGTGAGCGTGAGTACCAAGGCGAGCGATGACGGCATCGGCACCGTCCTCTCCACCGATCCGGCGGCGGGCACGCGCATCGACCCGACGAGCGGCGTGACCCTCACCGTGGCAGTCGCCCGCACCATTCCGTCGGTGGTCGGCTTGACCGTTGACAAGGCTGAGCAGGCTCTCTATGACGCTGGGGCGACAAACATCTCGGTGACGTACCAGGCGTCGAGTCAGGCCGAGGGCACGGTCGTCTCCGTGAGCCCCGACGTGGACGCCACGTTCGTCTCGACCGACGCGATCACCCTCGTCGCCGCGCAGGCCTACACCGTGCCCGACGTCACGGGCAAGTCGCTCACGGACGCGCAGGCGGCCATCACGTCGGCGGGCTACGTCGCGAAGGTGAGCTACGTGGACTCGGACTCTGCTGCCGACGTGGTCATCTCGACCGATCCCGCCGCAGGCACCAAGCTCGACCAGGGCTCGACCGTGACGCTGACCGTGCCCAACCCCTACCCCTCCGACTACTACCACCTGCTTGACTTCCTCACGTGCACGCCCGCACAGGATGCCGCGTACCTCGTTCAGGAGGGCTTCTCGACGGTGACGGCACGCAAGTTGACCAACGGTGACGCATTCGGGGTGTACCAGAAGGGCAACGACGTCCTCATGGTCACGGACACACCGGAGACGGGCACCTTCGACATCATGTCGAGCTCGTACGACGCGCTTGCGAACGGCTGTGCGGTCGGTGGGCTGAGGCTCCGGCTCGACACCTCCGCGCTTTCCGCCGAGCAGACGGACGTCTCCGACGCCGGTGTCCAGGCGATTATGACGCTCTGCGGCTTCTCGGGACTGACGAGCTCGTGCACCGAGGCGGACTTCGCCAGCACGCCGACGGTCGCATCGTCCGGCGCCCACTTCATCTGTGCCTACGGCGAGCAGGACGGCTACGTGTGGACGGTCCTCATCGGCGGGTACCAGGGAAGCCTCAAGGTCGTGGCGACCGTGGGGACCAAGAGCCACTACGGCTCGGTCGACCTGTCGACCTATGACAACAGCATCTGCAAGTACGTGGCGTACTCCACGCTGTTCGCGGGGTGATTCTGATGCAGGATGACGAGAAGAAGCCCGAGGAGGCTCCGATCGAGAAGGACCCCTCCGTCCGAGCGGAGAACGAGGACGATGACGGGTACGACCCGTATTCCGACCGCAAGACCGAGCGAGATCCGCTCTTTGAGCGCGACCCCTGGGCCTGACCTGGAAAAGGGGACAGGTTCATTTTCCAGGTCACCTGGCCGCCGAACTCTCTCGTGCAGCCCGCGAGCTAGCTGGTCGCGCCCCAGTTGGTCTGCATGTACTGCCAGACGATGAGAACGACGACGACGAGGATTGCGATGACGATGAGCAGGGCGATGATCGACCTGACGTGCGTCCTCCGCTCCCGGGACGCGAAGATGTCGCGCCTGCCCTTGGGAATCTCGAGGTACTGACCATAGTGGAGGTCGCGGCGCAGCTGCGGCATCTCGGAGCGGGCGCGTCGATACGACCTGCCGGAGAAGACGTTGCCGCCGGTCGTGATGCTCGAGTCGTGAGTGACGCTCTCCTCGCTGGTGCTGTCGCTCGCGTAGTCGTCAATCGGCGGTTGCGTCCTGTGCGCGGGGCGCGAACGCACGTATGCGGTCGAAGCGGAGTGGCGTTGGGCGCTGGGAGCCGTCTCAGGCCGTGGCGTAGCATCCGGCGCAGGGCTCGTGTCGGGGCTCTCGACCTGAGGGGCGCTGTGCTGGGCAGGGATGCCGACGTCCTCTTGATCGGTGAAGTTGTCCATCTGGTGCCTCCGATAACGCTCGTGCAGCAATGAACACATGATAGAACACCACGCGAATATTCGCGATGAGTCTCGCTTCCTCATGCTCGTGGCGTGAAGCCTAAGGTGGCGAGAGAATAATCTGGTTTAAAGACGCTTAGATATAGTGAGTCTAAAAAAAGAGAAAATCTTGTCTTGAGTGTATAAAACCACACGGGCGGGGAACAAATAACAGCGAAACACGGGGCGCGGCAAACCAAAACGCCCACAAGACAGAAAGGGTGGTTATCATGTCGAGCATGATTCCTTACGATCGCTACCAGAGGGCACTTCGCGCATGGCCGTTCGACGACCTGTTCGAGGCTCCGTTCCAGGCTCTTGCCGGCACTGCGGACGGATTCAAGATGGACGTCGAGGAGACGGGCAACGGCTATGTCGTCACGGCCGAGCTTCCGGGCGTGGCGCGCGACCAGATCGATGTCGAGCTCAACGAGGGCAGGCTGTCCATCTCGGTCGAGAAGAAGGAGTCCGACGAGCAGAAGGGCAAGAACTACCTGCTCAAAGAGACGGGCGAGTGGAGCGCCACGCGTGGCGTCTATCTCAAGGACGCGGCCACCGAGGGCCTGTCTGCCAAGTTCGACGGCGGCGTGCTCACGGTGAACGTTCCCAAGCAGGCGGAGAAGGCCAACGTCACGAAGGTCTCCATCGACTAGCACGCATGCGGGTCGTACCTCCTCGGGGGTGGTGCTTCGGCACCGCCCCCTTTTCTGTCGTGAAGGGCGAGGCGGCTGATGGTCTTCGTCAAGGCCATATCTGACACGCCTCCGAGAATTGGTCGGAACCTGTCCCTTTGGCTGCCAAAGGGCGTTGGCACCTTTGGCAGGTGGGAGAGCTACCAGATCGTCAGGGGACGTTCCTGAGCGGCGACGCACAGGCTGAGAAGCCCGTCGGGCGTGCGTGCCTCGGTGAAGCCGTCATTGGCGGCCTCGGCACCCACGGCTGGCGCGATGGTGCGCATGCAGACGCTCGGCCGGTTGTTCTCCTGTGAGAGGTGCAGCGCCACGACCGTCTCGGTGTCGCTCGTCACCAGGAACGGCAGGATGGAAGCCGTCTGGTCGTTGGAGAGGTGGCCGGACTCCCCGTGGATGCGCGCCTTGAGGAACGCGGGGTAAGGCCCGGAGGCGAGCATCCTCTCGTCGTGGTTGGACTCGAGCCCCAGGATGCGGCAGTCGAAGAGCGCCTCCATGGCCTCGTCGGTGACATAGCCCGTGTCGGTGCACCAGCCGAGGGCGTCGCCGCCGGTCTCAAAGCGAAAGCCCATGGGGTCGTTGACGTCGTGCGACGTGGGGAAGCAGCGAACGTGCATGCCGCAGAGCTCGAGGTCTTGGGAGTGGTCGACGAGGGTGAACGGCATCCCGGCGAGGTAGCTTCTGCCCGCCACGGTGCCTGCGGTGGCAAAGAGCGGGCCTTCGTAGTGGTTGCAGAAGACGCTGAGACCAGAAACGTGGTCGGAGTGCTCGTGCGTGACGAGAACCGCACGTACGCGGTCCATGTCCACGCCGAGCTCCGTCGCCCGGCGCATGAGCTCTCGGCGCGAGATGCCGCAGTCGATGAGGACGTTGCCCTCGGGCCCCTCGATGACGGCGGCGTTGCCCTTCGAGCCGCTCGCGAGGACGTGCAGGTGAATCTCGGGGGTCATGCCCCTCCCTCCGATGCCGTAAGATTGCATACACAGGGTACACGCAGGACGTGACGCATATGTCCAGGACTTGAGGGGGTGCCACCGTGCCAAGCGTTTCTCGAAGATATGCCGGACGAGGCGGCCGCTTCGAGCGTCCGAGCCAGCGAGAGGACGACGAGCTCCGCTCGCCCGTTATTCTCATGGTCTCGGGTGGTGCTGACTCCACGGCCCTTCTCGTGCTCGCCGCCACGTCCACGCTCGACATCGATGACGCTCGCGGACCTGCTCACATTGCCCGTGAGCGCCTGCACGTGCTCCACGTCAACCACCTGCTCCGCGGCATCGACGCCGCGGAGGACGAGGAGTTCGTTCGCGACCTGTCCTCCCGGTATGGCATCCCGTGCACGGTGCGCCGCGTCGACGTAGCTCGGCTCGCCTCCGAGGTCAGCGACGGCAACATCGAGAACGTCGGCCGGCTGGCACGCTACGCGGCGGCGAACGAGCTCGCCAACGAGCTGTCGGCGAAGGTCGGCACCCCTCGCGCCGCCGCTCGGATCCTCACCGCTCACACCGCGAACGACCGCGCCGAGACCTTCTTCATGAACGCCATCCGCGGATCGGGCACGTCAGGGCTCTCGTCCATTCCCCGCCGGCGCAACCGCATCGTGCGTCCGCTGCTCGACCGCACCCATGACGAGCTCTGCGAGTTCCTTCGCATGCGCGGCATCGTGTGGCGCGAGGACGACACCAACGCTGACACGCGCTACCTGCGCGCCTATGTGCGCCACGAGGTGATCCCGGTCATCGAGAGGCGCAATCCGCGCGTGATGGCGAGTCTCGCGACCACCTGCGACATCCTCTCGGACGAGGACGTCTACCTCACGTCGGTCGCCGCCCGCACCCTTCGCGAGCTCGTCCGGCGCACGGAGCCGGGCGTGGTCTCGATCGACTCCGCGCGCCTCGCCGCCTGTGACGTTGCCGTCGCACGCCGTGTCGTGCGTTCGGCGATACTCTCCGTTTGCCCGGACGCCCGTCTCGAGGCGCGCCACGTTGCCTGGGTCCTCGGCCTCGTCGCGGCGGGGGAGGGCTCGGTCACCATTCCCATGGGGGTGGACGTGCGCGTCGAGTTCGGCCTTCTCGTCATCCGTGCTCGCGCCGCGTCCGACGAGCGCGTCTCGGGATGGCTGCCCGTTCCCGGGGCGATCTCGTTTCCTGACGGACGTCATCTCACCGCCCGTCTGTTCGACGCCCCACCCGTCGACGACCTTCCAGCCCTCGCCCGCGACCACGCCCTCGAGTGGCACGGCCAGTCGGTGTTTCTCGACGCCCGGGCCTGTGGCGTGGACCCCTCGCAGGGAGGTCGGCTCTGGGTGGACACGCCCCATCCGGGGGACGTGCTCTGTCCCCTCGGGATGCACGGCCAGTCCAAGAAGCTCTCGGACCTTCTCGGCGAGGCTCGCGTGCCGGTGGCGGATCGCGCGTTCGTCCCCGTGGTGCACAGCTCTCCGACGGGGTCGGTGCTGTGGGTCGTCGGCCTGCGTGCGGACGAGAGGGCGCGCTGCCTTCCCGACACGCACGACATAGTGGAATTGGGTTTCGGAACGGCATAGTCTCGCAACGTCCAGCGGACACTGGTACGCTGGTAGCAAGCGCACGACACGTCGATCCGCTGCGGCGGACGGTCCCGGGAGGGAACACATGGAGGAGCTACATCCCGATGTCAGCAGTGTCATTCTCAGCGAGGAGGACATCAAGGGGGTCGTCACGCGCCTAGGAGCCGAGATCAGCCGCGACTACGCCGGAAAGAACCCGCTCGTCGTAGCGGTTCTCCGCGGCGCCTTCATCTTCACGGCGGACCTCATGCGCTCGATCAGCGTGCCCTGTGCCGTGGACTTCATGGCTGTCTCGAGCTACGGTGACGGCGTCAAGAGCTCGGGCGTCGTCCGCATCGTCAAGGATCTCAACACCAAGATCGAGGGACGAGACGTCATCATCGCGGAGGACATCCTCGACTCCGGTCTCACGCTCAGCTATCTCGTGAAGATGCTCGAGGGTCGCGGCCCCAACTCGGTGCGCATCGTGGCCTTCGCCATCAAGGACATCCCCGGTCACACGCCTGCCATCCAGCCGGACTACGTGGGCACCCACGTGCCCAACGAGTTCATCGTGGGCTATGGTCTCGACTACGCCGAGCGCTACCGCAACCTGCCCTATATCGGCGTGCTCAAGCCTGGGGTCTATACCAAGTAACCGAGCGCGGACGACAGCCGTCCGCGTGTGCCGTTCAGCAAGGAGCCTAACCCCGTGCCCGACAAGAATCCATTCGACAACCTCCGCCCGCCCAGCAACGGTGATCACGAGCCCGATCCCCAGAGGTCGGGGCTCATCTCCACGCTCGTCGTGGTCGCCATCGTGGCATACCTGTTCTTCACGATGGGGGTCAACCCGTTTTCGTCCAACACCGAGGTGGACACGCTCGCCACCAACGAGTTCGTTACCGCCGTGAAGGACGGCCGCATCTCCACCGTCACGTTCAAGACGGAGGACGGCAGCGTCACGGGCACCTACTGGAAGTCCGAGGACGACGAGGGCGACTCCGACGCGCTCGTGCAGTACAAGACCGTCTATGTGGGAGCCGACTCGCTCGACGAGCTCATGGCCAAGCACGCCGACGTCACCTTCACGATTGACACCTCGTCCTCGAGCATCCTCGAGACGATTCTCGTCTCGGTGGTGCCCACCGTCCTCCTCGTGGCCGTCTTCGTCTACTACATGCGTCGCATGTCCGATCAGAACGGTCGCACCATGCAGTTCGGAAAGACGGAGGCGCTCACCACCGAGAAGGAGCGACCAAAGGTCAAGTTCTCCGACGTGGCCGGCATCGACGAGGCCGTCGAGGAGCTCAAGGAGGTCCGCGACTTCCTGCGAGAACCCGAGCGCTACCAGAAGATGGGCGCGAAGATTCCCCATGGCGTGCTGCTCGTCGGCCCTCCGGGCACGGGCAAGACGCTCCTGGCCAAGGCCGTGGCGGGCGAGGCGGGCGTGCCGTTCTTCTCGATCTCCGGCTCCGACTTCGTCGAGATGTTCGTGGGCGTCGGCGCCTCGCGCGTGCGTGACCTCTTCAAGCAGGCCAAGGAGTCCGCCCCCTGCATCATCTTCATCGACGAGATCGATGCGGTCGGCCGTCAGCGCGGCGCCGGTCTGGGCGGCGGACATGACGAGCGCGAGCAGACCCTGAACCAGCTGCTCGTCGAGATGGACGGCTTCGAGGACAACTCCGCCGTCATCATGATCGCCGCCACCAACCGCCCTGACATCCTCGACCCCGCACTTCTCCGCCCCGGCCGCTTTGACCGTCGCGTGACCGTGGATCGTCCCGACGTGGCCGGCCGCGAGAAGATCCTCACCGTGCACTCCACGAACAAGCCGCTGGCAGACGACGTGGACATCGCGCGCATCGCCAAGCTCACGCCCGGTTTCACGGGTGCCGACCTGGCGAACCTCATGAACGAGGCGGCGCTTCTCGCCGCGCGCTTCCACAAGGACTCGATCGGCATGCTCGAGGTCGAGGAGGCCATGGAGCGCGTGATCGCCGGCCCCGAGCGCAAGAGCCGCGTGATTACGCCCAGGGAGCGCAAGGTCATCGCCTACCACGAGAGCGGTCACGCCCTCGTCGGCCACGTGCTCGAGAGCTCCGATCCCATCCACAAGATCTCGATCGTCGCCCGCGGGCAGGCGCTCGGCTACACCATGCAGCTTCCCGAAGAGGACCACTTCCTCGAGACGCGCAACGGCATGCTCGACCAGATTGCCGTCCTTCTTGGCGGACGCACCGCGGAGGAGCTCTTCTGCGACGATGTCACCACCGGCGCAAGCAACGACCTCGAGCGTGCGACCAAGCTTGCGCGCGAGATGGTGACCCGCTACGGCATGAGCAAGGAGCTCGGGACGCAGGTCTTCGGCGAGGCCCAGCACGAGGTCTTCCTCGGTCGCGACTACGCCAACCACAACGACTTCTCGGCCGAGACGGCCAAGCGCATCGACGACGAGGTCGAGCGCATCATGCGCGAGGCGCACGACCGCGCGCGAGAGACGCTCGATGCCCGTCACGCCCAGATGGACACGATGGCGCGCGTCCTTCTCGCCCGCGAGACCGTCGAGGGAGACGCCGTCCAGGCACTGCTCGACGACACGTGGGCGGAGTACGTGGCCGCCCACCCCGACCAGGCCGTCGACGAGAACCACGACGGGATCGACGATGCGGTCGTGGTCCCCGAGGGCGCGGACGTCCTCGACGAGGGATCGGCAGAGTAGCGCCCGCACCTCGAGACGCGGGACGGGTACAATCGTTCGCAGGCACGAAGCAGCAGGCAAGATTGGAGCCTCATGAGGATTAACGAGAAGAGCTACGCATACGGTGCTTCGAAGTCGTCCATTCGCGAGATCGCGGCGTACGGCGGAGCCCGCAAGGCCGAGATCGGCACCGAGAACGTCTTTGACTTCTCGCTGGGCAACCCCTCCATTCCCGCGCCGGACGCGGTGCGCGAGTCGATCGCCCGCAGCATCGCGCTTCCGCCGTCGCAGATACACGGCTACACTCCCGCCGCCGGACTCCCCGCAGCGCGTGCCGCCGTCGCCGACTCGCTCAACCGTCGCTTCGGGACCTCGTACGAGCCGGGCGACCTCTATCTGACCTGCGGTGCCGCCGCCTCGCTCTCCATCACGCTCAACGCCCTGGTCAACGATGGCGACGAGGTCATCGTCATCGCGCCGTACTTCCCCGAGTACCGCGTGTGGGTGGAGACCTCGGGTGCCACCTGCGTCGAGGTCATGGCCGACCCCTCCACCTTCCAGATCGACGCGAGGGCCGTGGCCGACGCCATCACCGAGCGCACCAAGGCCATCATCATCGACTCCCCCAACAACCCCGTGGGCTCGGTCTACTCGCGCGACAACCTGAACGAGCTCGCCGAGACGCTCCGCGCGGCCTTCGCCAGAATCGGTCATGGCATCTACCTCATCTCTGACGAGCCCTATCGCGAGATCACCTACGGTGCCGAGGTGCCCTGGGTGCCCGCCATCTACGACCGCACCATCGTGTGCTATTCATACTCCAAGAGCCTTTCGCTGCCCGGCGAGCGCATCGGGTGGACGCTCGTGCCCGACACGAACCCCGACCATGACGAGCTCATTCCCGCCATCGCGGGCGCTGGTCGCAAGCTGGGCTTCGTCTGCGCGCCCGCGCTGTTCCAGCGCGTGCTCATCGACTGCGTGGACGAGCCCACGAACGTGGACGCCTACGCCAGGAACCGCGCCGCTCTCACGCAGGGTCTCTCCGAGCTGGGCTACGAGTACATCGAGCCCCAGGGAGCCTTCTACCTCTGGGTCAGGGCACTCGAGCCCGACGCGCAGGCGTTCTTCGAGCGCGCCAAGTCGCTCGAGCTGCTGCCCGTCCCGTCGGACAGCTTCGGCTGCCCCGGCTGGGTTCGTCTCGGCTACTGCGTGAGCTACGAGACGATCGTCGGCTCCATGCCTGCATGGGGCAAACTCAAGGAGTGGTACGACTAGTGGCTAAGAAGACTCGTACCTGCGGAAACTGCGTGTTCTGCAAGGAGAAGATGGGCATCGTCCGCACGACGAGCGTGTGCCTGTCCCCCTCGCGCGGAGGCGAGAAGCGCGTGCGTGAGTCCGACGCTGCCTGCGCCGACTTCGTGCCCCAGACGCACGACGCGGTCACGGCGTTCTACGGCTATTCGGCGATGGCCCAGGGTCAGGAGCGCGACTCCGTCGCCCCGACCGTCGACGCGGGGCCCGGTGACGAGTCCGTGGAGGAGCTTGAGATCCGCGCCGCCGAGGCTCGTGCCAAGGCGGCAGAGGCACGCGCCCTGGCCGCAGAGGCTCAGGCGAACGCGGCTGACGCACGTCTGCGCGCCGCCCGTGCCCGCGGGGACAAGGGGTAGGGGAGGCTCGAAACATGGTTCGCATTGCCTGTGACGTGCACACGCACACGCTCTTCTCGCGTCATGCGTATTCCACGGTTCAGGAGGACGTGGTCGCCGCATCCGAGCGGGGCATGGAGCTCCTCGGCGTGACGGACCACTACTCGTGCATGCTCTTCAACGAGTACACCATCGAGAACTTCGCATACTTCGTCAACCTGCATGACTGGCCGCGCGAATGGCACGGCGTCCGCCTCCTTCACGGCTGCGAGGCCGACATCGTCGACCTCGAGGGTCACATCTTCGGCTACGACATCGTCGTGGACCACGGTATCAACGGAGACACGATTCGTCGCTCCACCCTCAAGGAACAGGTCTTCCACGACTGCGACTACGCGATTGCCAGCATCCACGGCCGCGACTGGGCGAAGGACGCGAGCATCGCGAGCACCACGCAGATGTACGTCAACGCGCTCCAGGACCCCAAGGTCCTCATCCTCGGTCACCTTGGCAGGGCGGGCGTGCCCTTCGACGTCGACGCCGTCGTCACGGCCGCCCGGGACCTCGGCAAGATGATCGAGATCAACGAGGCGAGCCTCCACCGCCGTGACGCGAGCGAGCTCGAGGTCACTTGCCGGGGCATCGCCGAGCGCTGCGCCGAGCTCGGGACGATGATCTCGTTCGGGTCCGACGCGCACACCTGCTGGAAGGTGGGCGTCTCCGAGCGCGTCGGCTCGATGCTCGACGAGATCCACTTCCCCGAGGAGCTCTGCGCCTGCCGCAGCGCCGCGGCGTTCGAGGGAGCGCTGCACGCCGCGCTCGCGTAGCGGGTCGTCCTTCTCGCCCCGCCCTCCTGTCTCCCGGCGACTTTCCGGCTGCCCCCCGGCGGCTTTCAGGCAAATCTTGTGGTGTTGCGTTCACTTCACGGTCTCAAACAGGGCCCAAAGTGAACGCAACACCACAAGATTTGCCTGAAAGCCGTTCGTGCCCATGATTCGATCCACCCTGAGCCGTCTTCCCCGCGTGCACTGGGGTACAGTAAGACGTGACTAACAAAGGGCCCGCCCATTCGTGGGGGCTGACCCCAGGGGAGACCTTCAATGGCTTTGGACACGCTCGAAATCGGCAAGGATGCGGTCGTTTCGTCCGTCAACTGCGACGAGGACTCGCTCCGCCAGCACATCTTTGACATGGGGCTCACGCCTGGCATCGAGGTCTCCATGGTCAAGGCCGCCCCCATGGGCGACCCGCTCGAGATTCGCCTTCGCGGATACGAGCTCACGCTGCGCAAGGCCGACGCCGCGCGCATCGAGATCGTCAACGTACACGACGCGAACAACGCGCCGCGCGTCAACCCGCACCTCGCGAACACCGTGCACCCCTCGCTCGGCGAGGGCACCACGGCGGGCGAGGCTGCCGAGAAGACCTACCGCTGGCGTTCGGTGGGCGTCGTCACCCCCAAGGGACAGCCGCTCACCTTCGCGCTCGCCGGTAACCAGAACTGCGGCAAGACCACGCTCTTCAATCAGCTGACCGGCTCCAACCAGCACGTGGGCAACTTCCCCGGAGTCACGGTCGACCGCAAGGACGGCCAGATGCGCAGCCATCCCGAGGCGACGGTCACGGACCTCCCGGGTATCTACTCGCTCTCGCCCTACACGGGCGAGGAGGTCGTCTCCCGTCAGTTCATCCTCAACGACAAGCCCGACGCGATCATCGACATCCTCGACGCCACCAACATCGAGCGAAATCTCTACCTCACGCTCCAGCTCATGGAGCTCGACGTACCCATGGTCATCGCGCTCAACATGATGGACGAGGTCACCGAGAACGGCGGGACCATCGACGTCAACGGACTCGAAGCCGCCCTCGGCGTCCCCGTGGTTCCGATCTCTGCCGCCAAGGACCAAGGCGTCGACGAGCTCGTGGAGCACGCCATCCACGTTGCTCGCCACCACGACCACCCCGGCAGGCAGGACTTCTGCTCGCCCAACGGACCGGACGGCGGCGCCCTGCACCGCTGCATCCACGCAGTCATCCACCTCATCGACGATCACGCGCAGGCGGTGGGCATTCCCGTGCGCTTTGCCGCGACCAAGCTCGTCGAGGGCGACGAGCTCGTCTCCCAGGCGCTCGGCCTCGACGAGAACGAGCTGGACGCTGTGGGTCACATCGTCCATCAGATGGAGGCCGAGTCGGGCTCCGACGCGCAGGCCGCCCTCGCTGACATGCGCTTCTCCTTTATCGAGACTGTCTGCTCGAAGTACGTGGTCAAGCCCCAAGAAAGTCGCGAGCACCTGCGCTCGGTCGCCATCGATCGAGTCCTCACTGGCAGGTTCACCGCCATCCCGGTCTTCGTGGCGATCATGGCGCTTGTGTTCTGGCTCACGTTCTCGGTGGTCGGCAGGGTCCTCTCCGACCTCCTCCAGCTTGGCATCGACACACTCGGAACGCAGGTCAACGCCTCGCTCGTCTCCTTTGGCACCAATGCGGTCGTGCGCTCGCTCGTGATCGACGGCATCTTCGGCGGCGTTGGCTCGGTGCTCTCGTTCATGCCGATCATCGTGGTACTGTTCCTGCTGCTCTCCATGCTCGAGGACTCGGGGTACATGGCCCGCGTCGCCTTCATCATGGACAAGCCCCTGCGTAGGCTCGGCCTCTCCGGGCGCAGCTTCGTGCCCATGCTCGTGGGCTTCGGCTGTTCGGTGCCTGCCATCATGAGCACGCGCACGCTGCCCTCCGAGCATGACCGCAAGATGACCGCCCTGCTCACCCCCTACATGAGCTGCTCGGCCAAACTTCCTGTCTATGCGCTTCTGACCTCGGTGTTCTTTGGTACGTGGGCTGGCCTCGTGATGGTCGGACTCTACGTCGTCGGCATGCTCGTGGGCATCCTCGTCGCACTCGTGCTCAACCACACCACGTTCAAGGGCGAGCCCGTCCCCTTCGTGATGGAGCTTCCCAACTATCGGCTTCCGAGCGCCAAGACGACCTGCCTTCTCGCCTGGGAGAAGGCCAAGGACTTTCTCACCAGGGCGTTCTCGGTGATCTTCGTGGCGACGATTATCGTCTGGTTCCTCCAGACCTTCGACGTCCGCTTCGACGTGGTCTCCGACGCCTCCCAGAGCATGCTCGCCGTGCTGGGCGGGCTCATCGCGCCGGTCTTCTCGCCCCTCGGCTTTGGCACCTGGCAGGCATCAACGGCGCTCGTCACAGGCTTCGTGGCCAAGGAGAGCGTGGTCTCGACGCTCACGGTCCTCGTAGGCGTAGACGGGCTCGCGACGCTGTTCACCCCGGCGTCCGCCTGGGTGTTCCTCGTGTTCACGCTGCTCTACACGCCATGCGTGGCCGCCATCTCCGCCGTCAGGAACGAGCTCGGCGGCAAGTACGCGGCGTGGGTGGTGGTCATCCAGTGCTGCGTCGCGTGGGTCGTGGCGTTTGCGATGCAGCTCCTCGTGACGGCTCTCTAGGCGCTACCTGGCGGGGGTGACGGCGTTCCGTCCGCTTGCCATGCGCTGCGCCGCCCACGGGCCGAGCCAGACGGCCGCGAGCACCGCCGCGAACACGCCGCCGAACTTCTCGCCCGCCGTGCCGGCGACTGCGCCGCAGGCGGCGCCGACGACGAGGTAGCCGATGCCGGCGAGGACGGCGCTCAGGACGATGCGCAGGATTCGCTCGCGCCGGCTCGCGTGCACGTCAAAGCGGACGAGGCGTCGCTCGGCAAACCAGCCCACGAGGCAGCCGCCGTACACCCCGAACACCCGATAGCCGCTGACGGTCATCTTGGCTGGGTCGACGAGCAGCTCGCCGCTCGCGTAATCCATGGGGTACGACTTGAGCGAGATGTAGAGCACGAACGCGATGCCGATCGCGAGGCCGCAGACGAGCACCGCCACATCCCGCGAGGGCTTCTCGTCGACCCAGGAGAGCGTGCGGTCGGCGACCCAGAGCCCCGCGATGCCGACGACGGCGGCGACGAGGACGTCCTGCGGCGTATGGACGCCGAGGTAGTTCCTCGAGAGGGCTACGACGACGCACGCGACCACGCATACGACCGAGACGGCAGCCCGCTCGTGCCTTCGGAGCCAGGCGATGCCTCCGAAGACGCTCACGGCCGTCTGCGTGTGGCCGCTCGGGAACGAGTAGTCGGAGGCGCTCGCCATCGCGCTCGCCGAGGGCGTGATGCGCGCGTCGCGGATCCACGGGCGATAGACGCAGGCGCTGTTCTTGATCGTCTGGTTGACGAGGCTGCCTGCCGAATATGAGAAGAGCAGGTAGATTCCCTGCCGCTTGTCGACGAGCCAGTAGATGAGAAGGGCGGCGGCGAAGGCAACGGCGAGCAGACCCGTCGAGAGGAGGACGACGAACTCTTCCGTCACGGGGCCGAGCGCCTCGCGAACGCCCTGGAAGGCGAGCAGGTAGTCGATGTCCATGCGATGCCCCCTAGAGCCTGATCGTGAGACCGACGGGACAGTGGTCCGACCCGTAGACGTCATCGAGTATCGAGGCGTCGACCACCCTGTCGGCGGCGTCCTGCGACACGAGGAAGTAGTCGATGCGCCAGCCGGCGTTCGTGGCACGGGCGCGCATGCGGTAGCTCCACCAGCTGTACGCCTCGGTCTGGGTCGGGTGGAGCTGGCGGAACGTGTCGACGAAGCCGGCGTCGAGGAGCCTCTCGAAGCTCCCGCGCTCCTCGTCGGAGAATCCGGCGTTGCCGCGGTTGGCGTCGGGGTTGCGCAGGTCGATCTCCTCGTGGGCGACGTTGAAGTCGCCGCAGGCCACGACGGGCTTCTCGGCGGCGAGCCCCGTGAGGAAGGCGCGGAAGCTCTCGTCCCAGGCGAGACGCGTCTCGATGCGCTTGAGCCCCGGCTGAGCGTTGGGGACGTAGGCGCACACGAGCCAGTGTCCAGGGAACTCGAGCGCGCAGACGCGGCCCTCGTCATCGGCCTGGGGGCTGCCGATGTGCCGGATGACGCGAAGCGGCTCCTCGCGCGAGAAGACGGCGGTGCCTGAGTAGCCCTTGCGGTCGGCGTAGCTCCACGTCTGCACGTAGCCAGGGAGGTCGAGGTTGACCTGCCCCTCCTGGAGCTTGGTCTCTTGGATGGCGATGGCGTCGGCGTCCAGTCCCTCGGCTATCTCGACGAAGCCAGGCTCCTTGCCGAGGACGGCTCGCAGCCCGTTGACGTTCCAAGAGACGAGCCTGAGCTCCCGTGCGCCATCCATGCGTGACTCCCTACCCTATGGTGATGTAGCCCTTCCCGGATTCCGGACCGTCCGCCGCCGAGACGAGCTGAGCGATCTCGTCGCGCGTGCGATGAGGTCCTCCCTCGGCGGAGCCGAAGACGAACTCCCTCAGACGCGGAAGCTCCCGCTCGCCCTGCGCGTGGCCCATATTGTAGGCCGCGAGCAGCTTGTCCTGGTTGACGGTGCTGTTCTTGACGGGCATCTCGTCCGGATAGATGGCGAGGCAGCGCCCCTCGCGCTCGAGCGCGTCCACGTGGTCGAGCGCCGCGTTGTAGCGCTTCCACCTGGTGAGCAGGGCGTTTCTCATATAGGGATGGTCATGTGAGACGCCCTGGTAGAGCGCGATGCTGCGCTTGGACGGCTCGGTCTTGCGATAGCCGCGGGGACGCGTCGCGACGAAGACGAACTTCTCGTAGCCGTCCGCCTCGGCCAGGTGGATGGGGATGCCCGCGCCGGTCCCGAGCCCGCCGTCGTAGTACACGACGCCGTTGACGGGTAGCGGCTTCATGGCGCCCGGCAGCGTCGAGCTCGCTCGGACCTTGTCCATCATGTCCATGGCCGTGGGCATGTCGTCCTTCGTCCACGTGACGGTGCGGCCGGTGTCGCGCTCGAAGGCCTGGATGCGGATGCGCGCGGGGTTGCTCACGAAGGCGTCCCAGTCGAAGGGCATGAAGCCGTCGCGCAGCGAGCCCTCGTAGAGGTAGTCGGCGTTGAAGAAGCCCTTCCCGCGCAGGACCGAGCGCATGCCGCCCGGCAGCTCGGCACCGTCGCGTCCGAGAAAGGCCACGCGCGTGCGCCAGAGGTCGCGCGAGACGTAGTCGACGGTGTGGCTGGCGCCTGCGGAGATGCCGCAGACGTAGCCGAAGTCGATGCCCTGCTCGAGAAGGACGCGGGCGATGCCCGCCGTGTAGCTCGCGCGATAGCCTCCGCCCTCGAAGACCAGGGCGCAGTCGCGCACGTCGTTCCCAAGATCCTCCATGGTCGCCTCCTCTCGGCGTGATGGTCGTGGCTCGTCTTCCCGAGCCCGCCACAATGAGATAGTTATGCCCAACCTCCGCCCGCCAGAACCATGGGTGGGCGACAAATTCTCAGCGTTACCATGAATCCGTCCGTTGGTTCAGTCAGGGAGGCGTCCATGACCACGACGATCACCGATCCCATCGAGGCGGCGGCGGAGCTCAAGAGGCGTGTCGAGAAGGCCGGGAGCATGGTCTTCTTCGGGGGCGCGGGGGTCTCGACCGCGAGCGGCATCCCCGACTTCCGCAGTGCCAACGGCCTCTACAACCAGCGCGGCTACGCGTATCCGCCCGAGACCATGCTCTCGCACTCCTTCTATCGCTCCCACACCGAGGAGTTCTTCGACTTCTACCGCCACGTGATGTGCGTCCCCGACGCCAAGCCCAACCGCTGCCACTACAAGCTCGCCGAGCTCGAGGCCGAGGGCAAGCTCACGGCGGTGGTCACGCAGAACATCGATGGCCTCCACCAGGCGGCGGGCTCGAAGCGCGTGATCGAGCTCCACGGCTCGACCCACCGAAACGTCTGCCAGCGCTGCGGGGCGGTCTACTCCCAGGAGTGGGTCCTCGGGACCGAGGGGGTCCCGCACTGCGAGACCTGTGGCGGAGTCGTGAAGCCCGACGTCGTGCTCTACGAGGAGTCGCTCAAGGAGCGCGACCTCATCGACGCCATGGAGGCCATCGCGAGCTGCGACCTTCTCGTCATCGGCGGCACGTCTCTGGTGGTGTATCCCGCGGCCGGCCTCGTCCAGTACTTCCGCGGAGATGACCTCGTGGTCTGCAACCTCCAGGCCACTCCCCAGGACTCGGGTGCCGACCTCGTGTGCGCCTGCGACATCTCGAAGGCCTTCGACTTCTGATCTTCAGGGAATCTGCGCTCGTTCTGCAGGTTTCGGCCCCTTTGTCGTTATGACGGAATGCGTCCTTCCAGTCGTTACAATAGGAACGTTACCCATGTGTCCGGCGCAGGAGGTAGATGAAGGTGCTCAGGGAGAACTACGCAACTTGGCAGTGCGGTTCGCACGAACTCTCGCTCGCGCGCCCCCGCATCATGGGGATTCTCAACGTGACGCCCGACTCCTTCTCGGACGGCGGCAAGAACTTCGACACGAAGGCGGCCATCGCTCGGGGTCGCGAGATGCTCGACGAGGGCGCCGACATCATCGACGTCGGCGGCGAGTCCACCCGCCCCGGATACGAGCCCGTCTCCTCGAACGAGGAGGCAGGTCGCATCGTGCCCGTCGTTCGTGCGCTCGTCGCCTCCGGGGCGATCGTCTCCGTGGACACGCGTCACGCGGATGTCGCCAAGATCTGCGCCCGTCTCGGCGCCTCCATCATCAACGACGTCGAGGGATTCACCAGTCCCGCGATGATTCAGGTCGCCGCCGACACCAACTGCGGCTGCATCGTCATGCACTGGGACAAGGGAGGCCTCGGGACGCGTCCGCCGCGCAGGCAGGTGCAGCTCGACGACGCCCGTCCCGCCCGCGAGGCCGTGACGCGCGTCAACACCTCGCAGCACCGCTTCACCCTGCCCGACCAGGCGCCGATCATGCGTCAGATCATGGGCTTCCTCGGCGACCAGGCGCGCGACCTCATGCGGGCCGGCGTGGCGCACGACCGCATCTGCATCGACCCAGGTCCCGGCTTCGACAAGTACGCCGACGAGGACGTCGTCATCCAGCGAGCCACGCGCTCGATGGTCTCGATGGGGTATCCGCTGCTCTGCGCCGTCTCCCGCAAGCGCTTCGTGGGCGCCGTCTCCGGTGTGCCCGATGCCGCCTCGCGTGACGCGGCGACCCAGGGCGTCTGCATCGCCGCCATCGAGAACGGCGCTCGCATCCTGCGCGTCCATGACGTGGCGGGCTGCGCCCAGGCCATCAACGCGTACTGGGCGGTCGCCCAGAAGGACTCGCGCCAGGGCTTCGTCGGTCTCGGCTCCAACGTGGGCGACCGCATGGCCTATCTCTCCCGCGCCGTCTCCCTCATCGACGACATCCCCCTCACCTGCGTGGTCTCCGTGAGCCACGCCTACGAGTCCGAGCCCGCCTACGGCATCTCGACGTCCGTCGCCAACGCCGTCGCCGAGATTCGCTCCGAGCTCCACCCGCTCGTCCTCGTGCAGAAGCTCCTCGAGGTCGAGGACGCCCTCGACCGCGAACGCACCCCCGAGGAGAAGGGCCATGGTCCGCGCACGATCGACTGCGACCTCCTGTGGGTCGAGGGCGAGGAGCACGCGGGCGAGAAGCTCACGCTCCCTCATGCCCACCTCGGCGAGCGGGACTTCGTGATCATCCCCATGGAGGACCTCATGCACGACCCCGAGCGCTTCCTCACGCACGCCGGCGTGAAGGTCACGCCGCGCGAGGACCGCGTCGGCCACGTGATGGCTGACCTCGGCGAGATTGCATGGGAGTAGGCGTGTCGCCCCTCGACGAGCTGCTTGACGCCGCACGGGAGGGGGCAGCCCACGGTACGTCCCTCATCCGTGAGACGAACGGGGTCCTCGAGGTCGCCGTCGTGCTGCGCCCGCAGGTGGGCATGGGGTATCTCATGGCCGTCCCGCACGCGTGCGCGCTCGGCGCGCGCGACGCCCTTCTCGACATGGGCGCCATGGACGTCGGCATCGCCTGGCCGCATGACGTGTGCGGCTCACGCGGAACCACCGTCTCCATCCAGACGCATGCCGGCTTCGGCGAGGGCACGTTCGTGGTCTGCGGTGCCTCGATGGACCTCTCTCCCGTGGAGGGGGTCGCCCTCCCTGCGGCCGAGTCGCTCGGCGAGAAGGTCGTGGCGGGCATCGTCTCCCGCGTGGACGCGTGGGCGGCGGGCATCCGGGCGTCCGGCAAGGGGGCCACGCCGCTGGGGCCGATCCTCTCCGACTACTACGACGCGCTCGCCCTCATGGACGCCGACGTCGAGGTCGTCTACCCCAACGGTCGCGTGTTCTGCCGGGGCAGGCTCGTCGGCGTCGACGTGTGGGGCCGCGCCACGGTGCGCAATGCCCTCGGCGGCGAGGTCGAGGTGTCGCCCGAGCAGGCGAGCATTCGCTCTGCAGGTGACAGGGCTGGCAACTAGCTAGCCGCGGGTCCGCCCGTTGACGTGCAGCCAAATGTCGCGAATGCCGCGAAGCGTGAGGTCGGGGTCGATGCTGTCGAAGACGTCGGTCGCCTGGCTCACGGTTCGTGCGAGTCCGCCCGTTCCCACGACTGGTGCCGACTCGATGCCGAGCTCGGCCTTGATGCGTGCGACGAGCCCCTCCGCCTGGGCGGCCGCCCCGATCACGAGGCCCGACTGCACGGCCGTCTCGGTGGTGTCGCCGAGGACGCTGGCAGGCGCCTCGATGGGAACGCTCGAGAGCTTGGCGGCTCGTTCGAAGAGCGCCGAGGCGGAGATGATGAGGCCAGGCGAGATGGTGCCGCCGCGATAGGCTCCCGTGGCATCGACCACGTCGATGTTCGTCGCCGTGCCGAAGTCGACGACGATGACGGGAGCGCCGTAGTCCGCGCGTGCCGCCACGGCGTTCGCGATGCGGTCTGCCCCGACCGAGCGTGGCTCGGGCATGCGAATCTCCATCCCGCAGTCCATGCCGGGTGAGACCACGAGGGGCGGGCGGCCGAGAACCTCGGTGAGGCAGCGACGCCAGGCGCGAGAGAGCACGGGGACCACGCAGGCGAGCCCCGCCTCGGTGACGTCGGGGTAGTCGAAGCCGTCCATGTGCAGGTAGCCGCCGAGGCGAGAGCGGAGGGTGTCGGCGGTGTCCGAGCTGGTGGTCGCCATGCGCCAGCCATGCCGCATGGCGCCGGTCTCGTCGTAGAGTCCGAGCGTACCCTGCGTGTTGCCCACATCGATGGCAAGGAACATGCTGCCTCCCCGGTCGTGTCCTAGAGCCATTATGCGCCTGCCAACGGGACCCGCCTGCCAAAGGTGCCTGCCAAAGGTGCCAACGCCCTTTGGCAGCCAAAGGGACACCCTACGTTCAAAGGCTCCTTCCTTACGGGTAGCTGCCAAGCTCGGCTCGCGAAGACGTTGGCTCTACGTGGCAGCGTTCTGAGCTGCGGGACCATGAGCCACCGGCCGTCTTGGAGGCTCTCAAGCTGAAAATTGCATCACGAATGGCCTTTGAAGCGCACGTAGCAACGTTATCCAGCCCTTCGTGAAGCAATTTTCAGCTGGACGACGTCCTGGGATGGCAAGCGATAACTGCCGAGCACCCTTCGGCTTCTGGTCTTGCCGATGGGCTGTTTCCGAGCTGAGCCATTCTCGCCGAAAACCCCGAGTTCGGCCGAGTTCGCCTCGAGGGGATTTTGGCTCTTCTCGGCAAGGCTCTGACCTGCGAGAGCCAAAATCGCATCTTACTTCCGATTTTGGCGCCTCGTGTTTCCGCAGGTAATCAAGTCGATACGATTGTGAACCATGAGCCAAAGTCCCTGCGCCGGCTGGCAGGCACCGCAAGCCAGAAGATCGGACGGAATGCGCGCGAGCCCCGTTCGAGACGGCGCTCCTCGGCCGCGGGGCAGGTTGCGACGCGATTCTCTCGCCTAGTGCGTGCTGATGCTGTAGAACTCGTAGTCCTGGGCGTGGTGCGAGGTCGAGTACTCGAAGGGCGTGCCGTCGTCGAGAAACCCGACCTGCTTCACCTCGAGGAGGGGAGTGCCCGCCGGCACGTCGAGAAGCTCCGCCTCGTTCCCGGTTGGGAGGACCGCCCTGATGGTGCGGTGGGCGCTCCCGATCTTGAGCCCGAGGTCCTGCTCGATGTAGTCGTAGATCGACCCCGAGATGTTCTTCTCGCGCAGGTCGGGGATGGTCTTGATGGGCATGTAGGTGTACTCGATCACCTGGGGGACGTCGTTCGCGATGCGGACGCGGCAGACGTAGTAGGCGAACTCGTCGGGCTCCATGCCGAGCAGATCGGCGATCTCGGAGTCGGGATGGACGACGGAAAACTCCTCCACCTTGGTCTCGACCTTCTCGCCGAGCGCCTCGTGCTCGTTCTTGAATCCCGTCATCTGGCTCGACATGTTCCAGCCGGTGCCCTTGTGGAGACCCGTGTCGTCGAGACCCTTCACGAAGGAGCCTGACCCGCGGCGCCTGGCGATAAGACCGTGGAGCACGAGCTCGTCCATGGCCTTCTTGACGGTGATCTTGCTGACGTCGTACTGCTCGCAGAGCTCTTCGGTGGTGGGAAGCTGGTCGTTCGGCTTGAACTCGCCGTTCGCGATGCGCGCGCGGACGTCGTCAGCGACGATCTCGTATTTGAGCATGGGGGTGCCTCCGTTCTTCCTGCCTCCATTATTCGCGTTTTCGCGAGAAAAAATCCCCATCTGGAAAAAAGCAAAAATAGTCCTTGATTCCTAAAAAAGAATGTGTATATTACTAATTAGACATTGACGCAATAGAAAAAAGACATATCTTTTAAACCGAAGCACGACGACTGGCACAGAGCCAAGAGAGGAGAGACAGATGAGCACCTGCAAGCTCCCGCAGGACTTCTTCTTCGGCGCGGCCATGTCCGGCCCGCAGACCGAAGGAGCCTGGCAGCGCTACGGAAAGGTCGAGAACATCTGGGACACCTGGTCCAATGAGCGCATCGAGGACTTCCACGACCGCGTGGGCTCCTATGCGGGCAACGACTTCACCGCACGCCACGAGGAGGACTTCGGGACCCTGCGCAAGCTCGGTCTCACGTCCTGGCGCACGTCCATCCAGTGGTCGCGCCTCATGAACGCCGACGGCTGCCTCAACGAGGAGGGCGCCCGCTATTACCACACGATCTTCGCGGCGGCGGCCGAGGCCGGGCTCACCACCTTCGTGAACCTCTACCACTTTGACATGCCGACCTACCTCTTCCGCCGTGGCGGTTGGGAGAACCGCGAGGTCGTCGAGGCGTTCGCGAACTTCGCCCATGCCGCCTTCGACGAGTTCGGCTCCGAGGTCTCCTACTGGTTCACGTTCAACGAGCCCATCGTGGAGCCACAGCAGCGCTATACCGCCGGCTGCTGGTACCCCTTCGTCCGTGACTTCTCGCGGGCGCGCACGGTGCAGTACAACATCTCGATCGCACACTCCCTTGCCGTCGGAGCGTTTCGCGCGGCAAAGGCGGCCGGCGTCATGCGCCCGGACGCCAGGATCGGCCTCATCAACTGCTTCACGCCGCCCTATACGAGGGAGAACCCCTCGGCGGCAGACCTCGAGGCGGTTCGCATGGCAGATGGCATCGACAACCGCTGGTGGCTCGACCTCGTGACCAAGGGGAGCCTGCCCGCCGACGTCCTCGAGACGCTCGAGAGTCGCGGCGTCGTCCTGCCCCGCCGTCCGGGCGACGACGAGATCCTCTCCCGGGGGACCGTCGACTGGATCGGGTTCAACTACTACCATCCCGAGCGCGTCCAGGCGCCCGCCAGCGACACGGACGAGAGCGGCAACCCGGTCTTCGCCGACGAGTATGTCTGGCCGGACGCCGTCATGAACGAGTCCCGCGGCTGGGAGGTCTACCCCAAGGGCATCTACGACTTCGCGATGACCATGCGCGACGACTACCCCGACCTCGAGTGGTACGTCTCCGAGAACGGCATCGGCATCGAGGGCGAGGACGCCTTCAAGGACGCCGACGGCACCATCCAGGACGACTATCGCATCGACTTCGTCCGTCAGCACCTCCAGTGGATCGCCCGCGCGATCGAGGACGGCGCCAAGTGCCGCGGCTACCACTACTGGGGCGTCATCGACTGCTGGTCATGGAACAACGCCTACAAGAACCGCTATGGCTTCGTCGAGGTCAACCTCGCCGACGGCTACAACAGGCGGCTTAAGAAGTCTGCTGAGTGGCTGCTGCGCACAGCCGCTTCGCACGAGGTCGAGTAAGTCGACCACGCATTGCTAATCTGGTGAACGTTGGAGGGAGAACAAGAAATGGCAGAAGAAGTGGAAGAGAAAAAGTCGTTCCTCGATAAGTTTGCCGAGGTGTCAGCCAAGGTCGGCAACCAGGTGCACCTGAGGTCGCTCCGTGACGCATTCGCCACGATGACCCCGATCTACATCCTCGCCGGCATCGCGGTCCTTATCAACAACGTCGTGTTCCCGCTGTTCCTCGCAGACGATGCGCTCAAGGCAGCACAGTACTGGGGCAACGCGATCACGCTCGGCACGCTCAACTTCTCGGCAATCATCCTCGCCGGCCTCATCGGCTACTGCTTCGCGAGGAACAAGCGCTTTGACAACCCCATCGCCTGCGTGGTCGTCGGCATCGCCTCGCTCGTCATCATGATGCCGCAGACCGTCACGGCGACCATCGACGCCAAGGCGGGGACCACAGCGGACATCAGCGGTGCCTTCCTCACCAGCAGCACCGGCACCAACGGCCTCTTCGCGGCCATCATCATCGGTCTTATCGCCACGACCATCTTCATCAAGTTCTCGAGCATCGAGAAGCTCAAGATCAACCTCGGCGAGGGCGTTCCGCCCGCGGTCGGCGACTCCTTCAACGTCATGACCCCGATGCTCATCACGCTCTCGATCATGGCCCTCGTGTCCGCCCTGCTCTTCGGCCTCTTCTCCACGAACCTGCTCGCCATCATCGCCGTCGCCGTCACCGCGCCGCTCAAGAACATCATGAGCGCCGGCCCGCTCGCCGTCGTCATCATCTACACCTTCGCCAACCTGCTCTTCTGCCTCGGCATCCACCAGTCCACCATCTCCGGTGTCCTTGCTGAGCCCATCCTCACCGTCCTCATCGTCGACAACATGGCGACCTTCGCCGCCGGTGGCACCATCCCCGTCGACCACTACATGAACATGCAGATCGTCAACACCTTCGCCCTCATCGGCGGCTCGGGCTGCACCCTCATGCTCCTCTTCGACACCTTCCTGTTCTCGAAGAACGAGACGTCCCGTGACATCGCAAAGCTCTCCATCCTGCCTGGCATCTTCAACATCAACGAGCCCGTCATCTACGGCTACCCCATCGTGTACAACCTGCCCCTGATCATCCCGTTCGTCGTCGTCCCCGACCTTCTCATCGCCGCGACCTATGGCCTCACCTGCATCGGCCTCATCAGCCCCTGCGTGGTCATGGTCCCCTGGACGACCCCCGTGCTCCTGAGCGGTTGGCTCGCCACCGCCGGCGACTTCCGCGCCGTCATCTGGCAGGTCATCGAAATCGCAGCTTCCATGGCCATCTACCTGCCCTTCATGAAGATCTCCGAGAGGGCTCAGGCCAAGCAGCTCGAGAACGCCTCCGAGGAGGACTAGCATCACCTGGGGCGACCGGACCCTGATCCGGCCGCCCCACACCACCACCCAGCCCCTGGGCTGGCCAGCATGCGAGGAATGCGAGGCGAGGCCTCGCGAGAACACAAGTCAGCGCAGAGCGCGGAGAGGAACGTGTCCATCATGAAGATCATGCTTGCCTGCAACGCCGGAATGTCCACCAGCCTGCTCGTCCAGAAGATGCGCAAGGAGGCCGCGGCCCAGGGGATCGACGCCACCATCGAGGCGAACCCCCTCAACAAGGCCCTCGAGAAGATCGACGGCTTTGACATCCTCATGCTCGGGCCCCAGATCTCCTATGCCAAGGACGATGCCGTCAAGGCCGTGGACGGCAAGATTCCCGTGGTCGTCATCGCCATGGCAGACTACGGCCGCATGAACGCCAAGAAGATCATCGCCGACGCCATCGCTACGATCAACGCCTAGGAGGAACACCATGGCTGACACCGACCAGACAGCGTCCGACGACGACATGAGCCCGATGGAGGAGGCGTGCTTCCAGATCATCGCATCCGTGGGCATGGCCAAGTCCAACTACATCAAGGCCATCCAGGTGGCCAAGGACGGCAAGCTCGATGAGGCGCGCAAGCTCGTCGAGGAGGGCAACGAGGCCTACCTCCAGGGTCACGAGGTCCACATGGGACTCCTCCAGGAGGACGCGGCCACCATCGGCAGCATCCACGTGTCCCTCCTTCTCGTGCACTCGGAGGACCAGCTCATCCAGGCCGAGACGTTCCGCGTCATCGCGCTTGACTTCATCGACCTCTACGAGCGTCTCGACGCGTAGCAAGAGGCCTTCATGACCCGGCGGCCGCGCGTCCTCCCTCACGCTCGGCCGCCGATTCCTGCAGATGGGAGCTTTGACGTGACGCCGCGATGCTTCGAGACATACTGTGAGGGTCGTCGCTTTTCATCCTAGGGGAGGAACCATGGCATTCGACATCACTCGTGACATCATGTTCCCGAAGCCGGTCTTCGTCGAGAAGATCTGGGGCGGTCGCAAGCTCGAGACCGAGTTCGGCTATACCATTCCAGATGGTCCCGTGGGGGAGTGCTGGTCGATCAGCGCCCATCCCAATGGCGACTGCCTCATCGAGGGTGGTGCCTGGGACGGCCGCTACCTCTCTGACTTGTGGGCCAATGAGCCGCAGCTCTTCGGTGGTGCGAAGGGCGACCGCTTCCCGCTGCTCATCAAGATTCTCGACGCGCACGACTACCTCTCGGTGCAGGTGCACCCCGACGACGCCTATGCCGGTGCCCATGAGAACGGCAGCCTCGGTAAGAGCGAGTGCTGGTACATCCTCGAGGCAGACCCCGACGCCCGCATCATGATCGGCCAGAAGGCGCACGACCGCGACGAGTTCGCGGCGATGGTCAAGGCCCACCGCTGGTCCGAGCTCCTCAACGAGATCCCCATCCATGCCGGGGACTTCTTTGCCATCAATCCCGGTACCGTGCATGCCGTGAAGGGCGCTCTCATCCTCGAGACGCAGCAGTCGTCCGACGTCACGTATCGCGTGTACGACTTCGATCGCCGCCAGCCTGACGGCTCCGAGCGCGAGCTCCACATGGCTCAGTGCCTCGACGTCATCGACTTCACCGCGCCGCTGCTCACCGACGGCGCCGTGACCGCTCCCGAGGTCGACGGCATCACCAAGCTCATGAGCTGCTCGTACTTCGACGTCTTCCGCGTTCGCGTGACGCCCGACAAGCCGGTCGTGGTTCCGCAGGACAAACCGTTCATGTGCGTCTCCGTGGTCGCGGGCGACGGCGGCACCGTGGTCGCGGGCGACGGGCTGGTCCACGAGCTCGTCAAGGGCTCGCACTTCCTCGCCCCCGCCGGTTGCGGGGACCTCGCCTTCGCGGGAGACATGGAGCTCATCGCCTCGTACGCCAATTAGCGGACGGGCCACGGCGGGGTCAGAGTCCCTGTCTCTCGCCTCGTCACACAACTCCATCATCTTTCCCCATGCCACGGCAGGGGGAATCTGGTAGAATACTGCAGCTTGACCAACCCCTCGCCTGGTCGGAAACCAGGCAAACCGAAGGAGTCCTGCCATGAAGCAAGGTATCCATCCAAACTATGTGGAGTGCACCGTTCGCTGCACCTGCGGCAACACCTGGAAGACCCGTTCCACCAAGAAGGAGATGACCGTCGACCTCTGCGACAAGTGCCACCCCTTCTACACGGGTCAGCAGAAGCTCGTTGACACCGGCGGTCGCGTCCAGCGCTTCGCCGACAAGTTCGGTGGCGCAGCCCAGGCTCGCCTCGACGCCGCCAAGGCCGCCAAGAGCGCCAAGGCCGGCAAGGCCGCCGAGGAGCAGGCAGCTCGCAAGGCTGCCGCCGAGGCCAAGGCTGCCGCAAAGGCCAAGCGCGCCGCCGAGTACGAGAAGCGCGCCGCCAAGGCCGCCGCTGAGGCTCCTGCCGAGGCCGCTCCCGTCGAGGAGGCTCCTGCAGAGGAGACCGCGACCGAGTAGCTCTCGCGCCCACATCACGCACCACAAAGGGGAGGTCGACTTCGGTCGGCCTCCCCTCGTCTGCATGGCGTGCGCGGTCGTCTCGTCGCCGTGCGGTACGGACGTTCTAGAAGAACTTGGAGAAGTCCGAGCCCTCGTCGGTCGCGTCGGTTGCCGTCTGTCCGGCCGAGGCGGCGTCAAGGGCGTCGGTGAGCTTCTTGACCCGTTCCGCGGCCTCCTCCTTCGTCTCGTGGTGGTAGGAGCAGGAGCACTCCGCCACCACGGTCTCCATGGCCTTGTTGCGTAGCGCGGCGTCGCGAATCTCGTCGTAGAAACCCTGGTGACGAGCCTGGTCGACGAACGGCTCGAGGTCCTTGGCGGGAATGCTCAGATAGTGCTCGAACTCGCTGTCCTCCACGGTGAGCTTGCGCGCCGAGGCGAACGCGTCGAGGGCGGCGGAGACTTCGGCCTCGGCCTGGGCCTGACGGTCGAGGGAGTCCTCGAACTGCGCGCGACTCACGCCCTGCCGCATGAGGAAGGAGTCGAGCGAGAGGCCCGCCTCCTTGGCCTGCTGGGCGATCTCCGCCTCGAGCGCCTCTCGGGTCTCGGCGACGTCCGATGAGGGAACTGACTGCCCGAGACGCGAGACGAGCGTGGCGAGGCATCTGTTGGCCTTGCTCTCCTCGGCGCCCTGGATGCCCGACTGACGCAGCTCGAGACGAACCGCCTGCATGAGCTGTCCGCCATTCTCGATGCCCTGGAAGTGCTCGGCGACCCATGCGTCGTCCTGGAGGTTGCTCGCCTCGCCGCCCGCCTGGCGCACGATGCTCGCGACGGCGAAGCCCACCTCCTCGTCGGTGACAAAGGGAACGACGACCTCGACCTCGATGGGATCGGTCGAGGAGAGGGTATAGTGCGCCTTTCCGCCGATCATGAGCGGTGCGGGCTTCTGGATGGGCATGTGATCCTCCGTGTCTGGTTGCTACTGGGTCTGATGGAGCACGTAGCTGTCTTTGTACCCGATATTCTCCTCGTATTCAACGAAGAGGAACGAGGTCGGGTGCGCGTACCTGGTCTCGACCACCGCGACGACCTCCGTGGGGTCGTTCGTGGTGCCGAAGGCGAGGGTGATGCTGACCGTGCCGCCGGCCATCTCGGGGAGCGTGGCGACGAAGGTGACCGGTCCGCCGGAATCCGAGGAGCTCGCCGCATCGAGAGCCGCCGTGAAGCTGACGTCGGTGAAGGAGAGGTCGCCCGTGCAGGAATCGGCGTTCGCCTTGGAATGCTCATGGAAGTGGGCGATGCCGGAGACGGTACCGACGAGACGCGCGTTCGTCGAGGAGTCCTCGGACGAGGTGATGGTTATCTCGAGCGGGGTGGAGTTTGCGGCGAGGCACTTGGTGCCGTCGGTCTCCTGGCTCTGGAACGTGCCCGTCCAGGTTCCGACGACCGGCTTGTAGCTCAGGGTCTCAGCCCCGTCGGACACGTCGACGGAGTCGATCTCCCACACCCCGTTTGCCGCGCGGAACGCGAAGTGCACCGTGAGCTCGCAGGCGTACTCCCCGAAGCCCCCTCTTTTCGTGAGGTCGAGGATGACGACGTCCGTCTGTGCGGACGCGTCGAACTCCTCGTCCTCCACGGAGGCCTTGGTGTCGCCGTAGATTCCAACGAGCGAGAGCCCGTCCGCATAGCTCGTGTCGTCAGGGTCGTCCGCGTGGAGGGTCTGGTCCGCCCTCTCGAGGATGGCGTCGAGGCTCTCGAGCATGCGACTCTGGTCCACTCCGGACGTCGCCTCGTAGGAGAGGCGTGCGTCCTGCTCGGTGCCGATTCCCTGCCAGTTGTCGCCGACCTTCGCGTAGCCGAGGGTCGCGGTCTTGGTCACGGAGACGGACGAGTTCTTGTAGGTTGCCGTCACGGACGCGCTCGCATAGCCCGAGGCGCCGAACTGCGCCGCGTCGCTCGTGATCGCGGTCTCGGTGCGCGTCCGCGAGACGACGTCGAGACTGACGAGGGCGAGCTTGTCGGCGTTGCCGTAGAGACCGGCGTCATAGTCGGGGGCCTCGAGGCGGTCGACCGCGTCCGTCTCGACGACATCGGTCGGCGGGAGGTTGCTCGCATGGATTCCTGCCGTCACGAGGATGACCACGACGGCGATGGCACCCAGTCCGAGCAGCATGAATGCCGTGCGGTGGCGCGAGAAGGCGTCCCTCAGGCCCGCGAGCCCATGCGGCTTGGAAGGTGCGCCGACCGGCGGCTCGTCATGGGGGAGCACGCGCGTGCCGGCGGCGAGCGTATGTCCGGCCTCGGGCTCCGAATCGGGTGCCTGCGTCGCTTGCGACTCGGCTGCCGGTGTCGGCAGCCCCTTGGTCTCCGCCCTGTTGTCATCCGTGGGATTCTGCATGTCTCTCCTCGCAGATGCGTGTGACTTTCGACAAGTTTCTCACATGCCGGCGCCCGCCATGCCCGTCTCGGAGGGTCGCGACGAGATTCGGACAGGGGTTCCATGACCGTTGAGATGAAAAAAAGAGGGGCCGCGCGTCTCTGCGCGACCCCCCTCGTGACCGATCGAAGGCTCGAAGCCTACTTGTTCTTTGCACCCGTGATGCCGCAGTAGCAGACGGCCGCCAGCGCGCCACCCACGAGCGGGGCGACGATGAAGACCCAGACGTTCGCCATGGCGGCGCCGCCGGCGAAGAGGGCGGGGCCGAAGGAGCGGGCGGGGTTCACGGACGTGCCGGTGAAGTGGATGCCCAGGATGTGGACGAGCGTCAGCGACAGGCCGATGACCAGGCCGGCGACGTTGGCGTTCTCGATCTTGTCCGTCGCGCCGAGCACGGCCATGACGAACACGAACGTGAGGATGATCTCGACGAGCAGCGAGGCGCCGACGTTGCCCTGGTACAGGCCGTTCGCACCAAAGCCGCAGTCCCAGCCGAGAAGTACGCCGATGATGGCGGCGCCGACGATGCCGCCGAGGAACTGGGCGACCAGGTATCCGGCGAAGTCCTTCGCGCTCATCTTCCCGGAGAGGAACACGCCGAGGGAGACGGCCGGGTTGACGTGGCAGCCCGACACGTTGCCGATGGAGTAGGCCATGGCGACGATGCTGAGGCCGAAGGCCAGCGCCGTGAGGACGTAGGCGGCGTCAACGCTTGCGCCGTTGCACCCGACTGCCGCTGCGGTGCCGCAGCCGAAGACGACCAGGACCATGGTTCCGATGAACTCTGCCACGTACTTCTTGATGCTTGCTGATTCCATGTTCTTCTCCTTGACTCCTTCGTAGCGTCCTTCGGAGCGAGGGCTCGTCCCACGCTGAGATGACCCACCTAGTATGGCGCTCTTTCCTTCACATATCCAACACAAGCAAAGATCGGCGTTCTCGCCTGCGCGAGGGAGGGCCGAATCAGTGCGTCACGGTGGTGACCCTCCCGGTGGAGGGGTCGGTGTAATGGGACGCGTAGCCGGTGATGAGGTCGTCATCGGCAAACGTGATATCCATCGTATAGGTGAAGTTCGCCGTCCTGCTCCACCCGGCGCTCTCGTCCCCCATGCCTCCGGCGACGTTCACCGTGACATGGACGGTACTCCCCTCGCTACTCGTGACCTCGGCGTCCTTTGCGATGTCGATGGCCTCGAGGTCGCCCGCGCCGCCGTCGCGCCCAGTCGAGAAGTCTTCGTAGAGGGAGGTGCCCGGATCGACATAGGCGAGGCACCTCGTGCTCCAGTCGGGGATCGCCTCATGGCCGGAGGCGTCGGGGCTCGACACCGTGACATTGGTCCAGTACTGCATCGCGAAGTCGTGGGCGAGCGTCTCGCGCTGCTCCTGCGTCGCCGCCGCACTCGTCGCCGCGCTGGTAGCCGCCGCGTCAGCGGTGCGCTGCTCCGCCGCCGCCACCGCGTCATCGCGGGTCTCGGTGGCCGTCCCCCTCAGGTCGTCTGCGGAGTCCTGCCGGTCGGGGTCGGCGAGGACCTCCGCGTAGGCGTCATTGATCTGTTCGTCGGTGACGGACACGGCCGACTCCGGCACGAGCGTGATGGTGACCTCGTGCAGCGGCACCGTCTGAGCGAACGCATCGACCACCAGGCTCGGGAAGGACAGGTCCCCTCCGAACGAGAAGTCCTGCCAGGCATCCGAGACGAGGAAGATTGTCCCGTCCTCGAGGATGGGCGAGGCGATGACGGAGAGTCGGTAGGTCCCCTGCTTGAGCTCGATGCCATCTCCGTTCGGCCCGACGAAGAAGATCTCGTCGATCGACTCGCCGTCGAGCGCCATGCCGGTCACGCGGACGGGGATGCGGCTCGATGACGTCGACAGGCCGGGGACGTCGAGGTTCAGGACGACGGCATGGGTCGCCTCCACCTTGTAGGCGAAGAAGGCGGCGACCAGAACGCAGAGGGCTGCCAGGACGGCGATGAGGACGTTGCGTCCGCTCCGGTCGCCGCGCTGGGGCTCTGGCCTCGTGGCCGGCGCGGTGTCGGGCTGCGGGGCGTGCACCGTAAGCGGAGCCTGCGCCTGCGCCGCTGGTGTGAAGGAGGTCGTTGCGACCGCGTCGTTCTGCTCGATGGGCTCGCCCTCATCCATCGGGGCGCCGCATTCCGTGCAGAACCGGGCGCCCTCGGGCATCTTCGCGCCGCATCTCGTGCAGAACATTGTTCCTCCGCTCGTCGCGTGGCCAACACGACCGTTTTATATCATTTTATATTACCTGAAGATGGCTCGTTGGCGCGTACCGGACTTCCCTGGGCCTTGTCTGGGCGGCACGACCTTTCTGACCATGGGAACTGTATGAGCCAGGCCCCTCGGTGGTACCATCTTAAGGTTGAGAGATCTCGGGGGATGACCTCGTCACGAGCGCCCCCACCACCATAAGGAGCAGCGTCATGCGAGACAAGCTCAAGAAGCTCATCGCGGCCTACGAGGAGCTGGAGAAGAGGATGGTCGACCCGGCCGTCGTCTCAGACCCCAAGGAGTACGCGCGCATCGCCAAGGAGCACGCCAACCAGGCTGACCTCGTCGGCAAGGCCCGCGAGTACCTTGCGGCGCTCGATGACATCGACGCCGCCAAGGAGATGCAGCGCGAGACCAACGATCCCGACGAGAAGGAGATGCTCCAGGAGGACATCGCCGCGAACGAGGCCAAGATCCCCGGTCTCGAGGACGAGATCAAGGTCATGCTCATCCCCGGCGACCCGATGGACGAGAAGGACACCATCATCGAGATCCGCGCCGGTGTCGGCGGCGACGAGGCCGGCATCTTCGCCGGCGACCTCTTCGCCATGTACGAGCGCTTCGCCGCGAACCGCAAGTGGAAGATCGAGGTCCTCTCGGCGTCTCCGTCCGACGCGGGCGGCTTCAAGACCATCGAGTTCAAGGTCACGGGCGACAAGGTCTACTCCGTCATGAAGTACGAGTCGGGCGTCCACCGCGTCCAGCGCGTCCCGAAGACCGAGAGCCAGGGCCGCATCCAGACCTCCACGGCCACCGTCGCCGTGCTCCCCGAGGCCGATGACATCGACATCCAGATCAACCCCGAGGACCTGCGCGTTGACACGTACTGCTCATCCGGCCCCGGAGGCCAGGGCGTCAACACGACCTACTCCGCCGTGCGCATCACGCACCTTCCCACCAACACGGTGGTGCAGTCGCAGGAGCAGCGCTCGCAGATCCAGAACCGCGAGGTCTGCATGCAGATGCTGCGCGCCCGCCTCTACGAGATGGAGCTCGAGAAGCAGCAGGCCGAGCAGGGCGCCGCACGCCTGTCGCAGATCGGCCACGGCAACCGCTCCGAGAAGATCCGCACGTACAACCAGCCGCAGGACCGCGTGACCGATCACCGTATCGGCTTCAACGGCACCTACAACGGCGTCCTGCTCGGCGACACGCTTCCCTCGGTGATCGAGGCGCTTGCGGCTGCCGATCGAGCCGAGAAGCTCGCGCAGGCGGTGTGAGCCAGACAGCCACTGAGGTTGCGGCGTCGGCGAAGGCCGGCGCCGTCTCTTTTTGACGAGCACAGGAGCGCACATGGCTGAGCAGGAGCTCTGGACCATTCGCAGGATTCTCGCCTGGACGACCGACTACCTCGGCCGCAGGGGCGACGAGCACCCCCGTCTCTCGGCGGAGTGGCTCGTCAGCAACGTGACGGGACTCTCGCGGGTCGAGACGTACATGAACTTCGACCGTCCGCTCGGCCGCGAGGAGCTCGACGCCATGCACGCGGCAGTTGCGCGCCGGGCCTCCGGCGAGCCCCTCCAGTACGTGACGGGCGAGATGCCCTTCCGCCACATCGTCCTCCACTGCGAGCGCGGCGTGCTCATCCCGCGTCCCGAGACCGAGGTGCTCGTCGACGCGGCCCTCGAGGGAGTGGATGCCGCCGCCGCGGCGGGCGTCGAGACCGTTCGAGCGCTCGAGGTCGGCACGGGCACGGGCTGCATCGCCCTCTCGATCGCGTCGGAGCGCCCGGGAACCCGCGTGGTTGCGACCGACCTCTCGGATGCTGCCGTCGAGCTCGCCGTCCGCAACCGTGACGCGCTCGGGCTCGAGGACCCCGTCCGCGTGGTGTCGGGAGACCTCGCCTCGGGCGTCGACCCGCGGCTCATGGGCACCTTCTCGGTGCTCGTCTCGAACCCTCCCTATATCCCCAGCGCCCTCGTGCCGACGCTTCCCGAGGAGGTCGTCGGCTACGAGCCGGGACTCGCCCTCGACGGAGGCGATGACGGCCTCGACGTGTTCCGCCGCATCCTCGAGCTCGCGCCGAGCGCTCTCCGTCCAGGCGGCATGCTCTGCTGCGAGCTCTTCGAGGACGCCGTCGCAACGGCCGCCGACCTCTGTCGCGAGCAGGGCGGCTGGGCTGCCGCGGAGGTCCGCGAGGATCTCACCCACCGACCGCGCGTGCTCGTCGCGGTGAGGGAGGGGAGCCTCGCCGACGCCCTTCCCGAGGGTGCGGAGCGCGCCGCCCGGCGGGCGGAGCGCATCGTGACCGCGAGCCAGGACAGCCCCGACGACGAGGTCGTGCGCAGGGCCGCCCACGTCCTCGTGGCCGGCGGCGTCGTGGTGGTGCCCACCGACTCCGTGTACGGCCTCTGCTGCGCCGCCACGCCGGACAACCCGGCGCATCGGCGCATCTTCGAGATGAAGCGTCGCGACCCCTCACAGACGCTGCCCTGGTTCGTGGCGGACGCCTCCGGGCTCGAGCGCTACGGTCGGGACGTTCCCGAGTGGGCGCACGACCTGGCGAGAAGGTACTGGCCGGGCGTCCTCACGCTCGTGGTGAGGGGGTCGGAGGAGGTGCCGGCAGAGTACGTTCAGGCGGGCGAGGGGACCATCGCGCTTCGCGTGCCGGACTCCGAGCTCGTCCGCGCGATCGTGCGCGAGGCGGGCGTCCCGCTGGCGCAGACGAGCGCCAACACGCACGGGCAGGCGGCGGCCACGACGGGTGCCGATGTCGAGGAGCGTCTCATCGACATGGCCGACCTCGTGATCGACGCCGGTCCGGCACCCGTAGCGCTCGCGTCGACGATCGTGGATTGCACCGGAGCCGAGCCGCGCGTCCTGCGCGAGGGCGCCATCCCCGCCGCTGCGATTCTCTCCTGACGCATGCCTGGCTCAGGGGAGACGTGCGGGGACGAATGAGGCTCTCGCGTGTTTCCGCTCCACGAACGTGGCCCCACGCGTCATCGGCTCGTCGTATCCTAGAGACGGTAGATTGCATTCAGAGAAAGGACCTCCATGCGCATCGCCATTGCTTCCGATCACGGTGGGTTCTGCCAGAAGGCGCCGATGGTCGAGTACCTCGAGGGTCTCGGGCACACGGTCGTCGACCTCGGTCCGTCCACGGGCGACCGCTGCGACTACCCGGACTATGGCGACAAGGTCGCGCGCTTCGTCGCGGCAGGCAAGTCCGATCGCGGCATCCTCATCTGCGGCACGGGCATCGGCATGGCCCTGACCGCCGACAAGGTCCCTGGCATCCGCGCTGCCGTCATCCAGAGCCCGCAGTTCGCCCATCTCTTCCGCGAGCACAACAACGGTCTCGTCATCGGACTCTCCGGACGATTCACGCCGTTCGACGTCAACTGCGCCATCGTGGACGAGTTTCTCGGCACCGAGTTCGCCGGCGGTCGCCACGCGATTCGCGTCGAGAAGATCATGCGCGAGGACGACCCGACGTTCGAAGGGGTCGGCGAGGACTTCGGGGCTTAGGCCAGACGAACGGCCATCGAGAACTACCGACGCACACAGACGCCGCCAATAGCAGGCGGCCCGACAGAGGAGGCACCCTTGTCTTTTGAGCATCTGAGCAAGACCGATCCCGAGGTCATGTCCTTCATCGGTGACGAGCTCACGCGCCAGCGCAACTCCATCGAGCTTATCGCCTCGGAGAACTTCGTCTCGCTCTCCGTCATGGAGGCGGTCGGGTCTCCCCTCACCAACAAGTACGCAGAGGGCCTTCCCGGCAAACGCTACTATGGCGGCTGCTGGGCGGTTGACGAGGTCGAGAACCTCGCTCGCGAGCGGGTGAAGAAGCTCTTCGGCGCAGGCTTCGCCAACGTCCAGCCCCACTCCGGCGCCCAGGCCAACTACGCCGCCATCTCGGCCTTCGCCAATCCCGGCGACACGATCATGGGCATGGCGCTCGACAACGGCGGCCACCTCACCCACGGTTCCCCGGCGAACTTCTCGGGCAAGCTCTACAAGGTGGTCTCCTACGGCCTCGATCCCGAGACCGAGCGCATCGACTTCGACGACGTCGAGGAGAAGGTCAAGAAGAACAAGCCCGTCCTCATCATCGCCGGGGCGAGCGCCTACCCCCGCATCATCGACTTCGAGCGCTTCGCGCAGATCGCCCACGACAACGGCGCCGCGCTCATGGTCGACATGGCTCACATCGCGGGCCTCGTCGCAACGGGCCGTCACCCGAGCCCGATTCCCTGCTCGGACGTCGTGACCTCGACCACGCACAAGACCCTTCGCGGGCCGCGCGGCGGCATCATCCTCTCCAATGACCCTGACATCGCCAAGCGGATCAACTCGGCTGTGTTCCCCGGCTCGCAGGGTGGCCCGCTCGAGCACGTCATCGCCGGCAAGGCAGTCGCCTTCGGCGAGGCGCTCGAGCCCGAGTTCGCCGACTACACCGACCGCATCCTCGTCAACGCCAAGGCTATCGGCCGCGGCCTCGAGTCGCGTGGCCTGCGTCTCGTGACCGGCGGCACCGACAACCACCTCCTGCTCGTCGACCTCACGCCCGCGGGCGAGGTCACCGGTCGTGACGCCGAGCTCGCGCTCGACGAGGTCGGCATGACCGTCAACAAGAACACCATCCCCGGCGAGAAGCGCTCGCCGTTCGTTGCGAGCGGCATCCGCGTCGGCTCCGCCGCCGCCACCACGCGCGGCTTCAGCGAGCAGGAGTGCGAGCGCATCGGCGAGCTCATCGGCGACGTCGTCCTCCATGTCGGTGACGAGGCAATCAAGGACCGGACGCATGCCGAGGTCTGCGAGCTCCTCTCGGCGCACCCGCTCTACCCCGAGCTTGGCTAGAGACCTAGAATTCCGTACAAGCGTCCGGCACCATCAGCAGAGAAAGGCGACACCATGGCTCAGATCGAGGATCCGCGCTTTACCATCGTCGACCACCCCCTCGTCCAGCACAAGCTCTCCATCCTGCGTGACAAGGACACGACCACCAAAGACTTCCGCGAGCTCGTGACCGAGCTGGCCATCCTCGAGGGCTACGAGGCCATGCGCGACCTCCCGCTTGAGAACGTCAACGTCGAGACGCCACTCGAGGAATGCACCTGTCGTCGTCTCGCTGGCAAGAAGATCGCCATTATCCCGATTCTGCGCGCCGGTCTCGGAATGGTCGACGGCATCCTCTCGCTCGTCCCCTCCGCGCGCGTCGGTCACGTGGGCATGTACCGCGACCCCGAGACGCATGAGCCCGTTCAGTATTACTGCAAGTTCCCGCCTGCGATCCAGGACCGTACCTGCCTCGTCGTCGACCCGATGCTCGCCACGGGCGGCTCGCTCACGGCCTGCATCAAGTTCCTCCGCGACGCGGGGGTCAGGGACATCCGCTGCCTCACCCTCGTCTCCGCCCCCGTGGGCGTGCAGGCCGTGCTCGACTACGATCCCGACGTGCGCCTCTTCACCTGCGCCCTCGACCGCGAGCTCAACGAGAACGCCTACATCCTCCCCGGCCTCGGCGATGCGGGTGACAGGATCTACGGTACGAAGTAGGCGGCTGGGGTATCGACGCCAGCCACGTTCGTCTCTTCGGGACCCGCACCGGTCATCGGGGCGGGTCCTCGTCGTATCGATCTGCCGTTGGGGGAGTTGCCCGCTCGGTCTCTCCAGTCGCGGAGGATACTGTCACTGAGCGGCGCCGCGTTGGCGTGTCGGGGGTTTCTGCTCGTCGGGGGAGAATCGACCGCTCGTCTCTGGTGACGTCCGTCTCGTCCGCGTCATATGAGCCTGAGCCCATGGGATGGCGCAGGCTCGGGTCTGGGGTGCGCCATGCGTGGCGGAGCGGCGATGCACTTGGATGAGCCTGCGTGTGGCGCTCTCGTCGCACGCGCGATGACTCCGCCACACCGACGGGCTAATTGGGCCGCTCGGTGGTTTGATGTGGGGCTACGTGCACTTTGCCCTACGTGAGCTCGTGTGGGGAAGGTAGTTTTATCAGTGACGTGCACCATCGAAGGCCTCGTCGCCGCGCCATGCGACAGCGAGGAATCGGGAGATGGTCGCCCGGGTCGCGCTACTCTGGAGGGCACGGCGAATGGCGGGCAGGGAGGATGAGGTGGACGATCTGCTCGTCGGCATGATTGGCGTTGCGGTTGGCGTCGCATCAACGATTCCGCTGGCCCGCTATCTCGGCAAGGCCGTCGAGGGTGACATCCGTCAGGACTTCCAGGGGGGCTTCGCCCGTGCGATTCTCCCCTTCGTGGCGATTCAGGCGGCGCTTCTTGTGGTGTTCCTCATGCGACCTTCGGAGGTGCCGACGTTCGGCCTGTGCTCGGTCGGGAGCTATCTTGCGTCCGTGCTCGCGGAGGGGCTGACCGCCTGGAGGAGGATGGGATAGCGGATGCCCCTTCGTACCACCGACGAGCCGTCCGTCATCTGCGGCTCGTTGCCGAGGTGCGGGGAGCGTAAGCTTGCTCGCATTAGTTTTTTTAATGGCTTGACTGGGATTCGAGAGGATAGGGTATCAGCAGGTGCGTGTGCGGAATTTGAACTGCTCTCAAAACAGCCAAAGCACCCGTCAGCGTCGGTCGGCAGACGGTGGTATCCTTGTATGTTGCCAAGAGACTAGTCGAATGGCGACGGGTCGTAGGAGTCGCGAGGGTTAGCATGACAGCGGGTCGGTTCTCTCGACCTCGCCCTGCGAGCAGATCCGGCGCCACGTCGTGACGTTCGGAGGACGGGGGAGCACTGCCCCGGCCGTTGTAAATGAAGGGAAGGACGCAAAGTGGATGCACTCTCCAAGCTGCCCGACGAGATGAGCGAGCTCATCGACAGCTTCATGGCCCACGCTGTCATCGGAGACACCACGGTTGGCCTCACGCAGTACATCTTCTGGATGGGCGTCGCAATCGTTCTCCTGCTCGTTGTCCTCCTCGTCTTCAAGAAGAAGCAGTCGGAGAGCCTCGTCCCGCAGGGATTCTTCGTGAACGCCGTCGAGTACGTCGTCGAGTTCGTGCGGGATGACGTCTGCAAGGGCCTGCTCGGCGACACCTGGCGCGTGCACTTCCCATTCCTCGCCGCGCTGTTCTTCTTCATCCTCTTCAACAACCTCGTCGGTATCATCCCTGGTTGCCACCCCGGGACGGGCACCATGGGCGTCACCGCGGCGCTCGCCCTCTGCTCCTTCGTGTACTTCGTCTTCTATGGTTGCAAGCGCAAGGGCGTCGGTGGCTACGTCAAGAGCCTCGCGCCCTCGGGCGTTGCCTTCCCGATTAACATCCTCGTCGCCATCATCGAGGTCTTCTCGACGTTCCTGCGCCCCATCACGCTTGCCATCCGACTCTTCTGCAACATGTTCGCCGGCCACATCGTCATGGGGACCTTCGCGATTCTGGCTTCGCTCTTCTTCGAGCCGCTCCTCCAGGGCGTCACCGCCTCGGCGGTCGCGGGCGCGGGCGTGTCCGTGTTCTGGGTTCTGCTCCTCATCATCATCTATCTCGTGGAGATACTGGTCGCCGTGATTCAGGCCTATGTCTTCACGCTGCTTTCCGCCGTCTACGTCCAGCTCGTCGAGCAGGAGGAGTAGCGGCTCCATCGTGGCAACCCGCGGGCGATTGCCCGCTCGTGCGTCGTTCGGTTAAAGTCGCCCGGGAGGTCGGGCGAATGGCAAAGGAGGAACTGTGAACGTCATTGGATATGCTCTCGGTGTCATTGGTGCGGGCATCGGCATCGGGCTTGCCGCCTTTGGTGCAACCACCTCCATGGCACGCCAGCCTGAGGTCCAGGGTCGTCTGTTCACGATCTTCATTCTGGCTTCCGCGTTCGTCGAGGCGCTCGCCCTTATCGGCTTCGTCGTCGTCCTCATGCAGTAGGCACCTTGGACAACGTAGACGAAACGCTCGGTTGGAGGCACGTATGAACAGCAAGATGAACAGGCTCAGGGTCGTCGGCGGCGCATCCGTCGCGGCGCTCGCCGCCTCCGCGCTCGTGCCTACGACGGCTCTGGCGGCATCGACGAGTGGCGCTGACCTGCTGATTCCCAAGCCCGCAGAGTTCATCCCGGCTCTCGTCGCCTTCGTGATCATCTGGGTCATCATGGCCAAGGTCGCCTGGCCATCCGTCCTCGGCATGATGGACAAGCGCCAGCAGAAGATCAAGGACGATCTCGATGCCGCCGCTGAGTCCAAGGTCAAGGCCGCGGAGGAGGCAAAGGAGTACGAGGCAAAGCTTCTCAGCGCGCAGAAGGAGGCCGATGCCATCGTCGCCCAGGCGAAGAAGGAGGCCGAGGAGGAGCGCTCGCAGATTCTCGCCAAGGCTCAGACCGACGCCTCGGACATCGTCGCCAAGGCTCGCGGCGTCGTGGACTCGGAGCGCAAAAAGGCGATGATCGAGCTCTCGAGCTCCGTCGTCGACCTCTCGGTGGACATCGCCGGCAAGATTATCGGCAACGACATGAGCGACGAGGAGCAGCGCAAGCTCGCTGAGAAGTATCTCGCGGAAGTGAGCACCCCAAATGAGCGCTAACCACGGCGAGGACGAGAAGATCGAGGCCTATACGAGGGCACTCATGGAGGCTGCTCGCTCCGAGGGCAGGTCGAACTCCGACCTCGTGCAGTGGCAGCATGCCAAGAAGTTCTCTCCCGAGGTGCTCGAGACCCTGAGCGCCATGCACCAGGACGATGACCTCGATCTCATCGACAAGGTGGCAAGGCACTACAAGGAGCTTCTCGACTCCGAGGACTCGACGGTCTCGGTCACCGTGACCACCGCGGTCCCCATGGACGACGCCCTCCGCGAGAAGGTGCGCGCCAAGACCGAGAAGGACCTTGGGGCACCGGTTTACCTCGTAGAGCGCGTGGACCCCTCGATCATCGGGGGCGTCATCCTGGAAGCACGCGGCAAGCGCTACGATGCGTCCGTGCGAGCACAGCTAGCCAACATCAGGAAGACGCTCTCGTCGACCTTTATCGGGAGTGATGAGCAATGACAGACAGCACGACCAATCCCGATAAGACGGGAATCAGCTCGACGAAAATCATGGACACCCTGCGCGACCAGCTCGACTCCATCGGAGCCATGGTCGATCTCCAGGAGGCGTCCGTGGTCAGCGAGGTCGGCGACGGTATCGCCCGCGTGACTGGCCTTCGTACCGCCATGGCTGGCGAACTCCTGCAGTTCACGAGCAGCAGCACCGGTCGAAGCGTGTACGGTCTCGCCCAGAACCTCGACGAGGACGCTGTAGGCGCCGTCCTCTTTGGTGATGTCGACGCCATCAGGGAGGGTGACGAGTGCCGCACGACTGGCCGCGTCATGGACATCCCCGCTGGTCACGCCATGCTCGGCCGCGTCGTCAACTCCCTCGGCCAGCCCATTGACGGCCTCGGTCCCATCGACACCTCGCATCGTCGTCCGATTGAGTTCAAGGCTCCCGGCATCATGGAGCGCCAGCCAGTCTGCGAGCCGGTCCAGACGGGTCTCATGGCGATTGACGCCATGGTCCCCATCGGCCGCGGGCAGCGCGAGCTCATCATCGGCGACCGCAAGACGGGCAAGACGTCCATCGCCATCGACGCCATCGTCAACCAGCGCGAGACCGACATGATCTGCATCTACGTCGCCATCGGCCAGAAGGCCTCGACGGTCGCCACGATCAGGCAGTCCTTGCTCCTGCATGGCGTTCTCGACAAGACGGTCATCGTCGCCGCCACCGCTGCCGACTCGGCGCCAATGCAGTACATCGCCCCCATGGCGGGTGCCGCCATCGGAGAGTACTTCATGTACAACGACGAGTTTGGCAACCCGGCGGACGCCGAGCATCACGGCGGGCACGTCCTCGTCGTCTATGACGACCTCTCCAAGCAGGCAGTCGCCTATCGTCAGATGTCGCTCACACTTCACCGTCCGCCTGGACGCGAGGCGTACCCCGGCGACATCTTCTACCTCCATTCGCGGCTTCTCGAGCGCGCCTGCAAGATGTCCGACGCCAACGGCGGCGGATCGCTCACGGCGCTCCCCATCATCGAGACGCAGGAGGGCGATGTCTCCGCTTACATCCCGACGAACGTGATCTCCATCACCGACGGCCAGATCTATCTGCAGTCGAACCTCTTCTTCCAGGGCCAGCGCCCAGCAGTCGACGTGGGCATCTCCGTGTCCCGCGTCGGCGGTGACGCGCAGGTCAAGGCCATGAAGCAGGAGGCGGGTACGCTGAGGCTCGACCTCGCGAGCTATCGCGAGAAGCAGTCCTTCGCCCAGTTCGGCTCTGACCTCGACGCCACCACGCAGTACCAGCTCAACCACGGTGCGCACATGATGGAGCTGCTCAAGCAGGGTCGTTACGCCGCGCTTGACGTATGCGACCAGATCGTGGCCATCTTTGCCGCCAAGGAGAACTACCTCGACGACGTCGACCTCAACCACGTGGCCCTGTTCCGCGACGAGTTGGCTCAGTACATGCAGAACAGGCACCCGGCGCTGCGGAAGTCACTCGCGACTGGCAAGATTAGCGACGAGGACGCCGATCGTCTGAGGAAGCACATCGAGAGCTTCAAGCAGGAATTCCTATCCAAGCACCCCAACAAGGTCAAGGCCGAGGATGTTGCCGCGAAGGCGGAGAGCAACGAGTCGAGCTTGCTGGACCAGAACGTATCGGCCGGGGAGTAGCCATACATGGCCAACCTTCGTGAAATATCGAGGCGCATGTCGTCCATTTCGAGCACCATGCAGGTGACTCGCACCATGGAGATGATCTCCACGGCGCGAATCCGCAAGGCGCTCGACAGGGCGGAACAGGCCGCTCCGTACAAGGACGCCATCACCAACATGCTTGCCAACGTTGCCACGGCTGGCTTCGATGACAAGCAGCCGCTCCTCGAGCGCCATCTAGAGGAGAAGAACGTCCTGTTCATCGTCATCGCGTCCGATCGCGGGCTCGCCGGTGGATTCAACATCCTCCTGCAGCGCGCCGTCGAGCGGGAGATGGGCTCCCTCAGGACGCGCGGCATCTCGTCTTCCGTCATCACCTGTGGCCGCAAGCCCACGGAGTACTTCACGTATCGCAAGGTCGAGCCTGCCATGTCGTTCGTCGGCATCTCCTCCGAGCCAACGATGGACGAGGCGGACCGTATCGCGTCCTACATCATGGATGGCTACGTGTCCCGCAAGATCGACCGGGTCATGCTCCTGTACTGGCACGCAAAGAACCGTGTCGACCAGGTGCAGGTCATCGAGCAACTCCTTCCCATCTCGAGGGAGCAGCTGATGATGCCCAACAAGCCGCGTACCCCCAAGGCGCTCACCGAGGTCGAGCACGAGCTCTACTCCGACTACCGCTTCGAGCCCTCGGCGACCGAGGTCCTCGGCTACCTGATGCCTGCGTACCTCCGCACGGTCATCTACCATGCCCTGCTCGACTCGGCCGCCGCCGAGCACGCCGCGAGGCGTCGCGCCATGCAGTCAGCGACGGACAACGCCAAGGAGGTTCTCGAAACGCTCGGCCGTAGGTACAACCGCGAGCGTCAGGGTGCCATCACCACCGAACTCAACGAGATCATCGGTGGCGCTTCCGCATTGGAGGACAACTAATGTCAGAAATGCCAGAAGAGATGCGAAGCCCCCTCGAGGAGGCTGCGTACCAGAAGCTGAACAGGACGGTAGGCGCGGGCAAGATCACCCGCGTCGTTGGCCCTGTCGTCGACGTGCACTTCGACCACAACGTGCCTGCCATCTACACCGCCCTCGTCGTCGACGACGAGACGCCCATGGGTAAGGTCAAGACCGTCCTCGAGGTCGAGTCGCAGCTTCCCAACGGCGTCGTCCGCACCGTCGCCATGTCGTCGACCGACGGCCTCCAGCGAGGCCTGCGCGTCCATGACACCGGTCGACCGATGATGATGCCCGTCGGCGCGTCCACGCTCGGTCGTGTCTGGAACGTCATGGGGCAGCCGGTCGACGGCAAGCCCATCCCGGATGACGTGCAGTACTACCCGATTCACCACTCGGCCCCGGCATTCGAGGACCTGACCACCCAGACCGAGATCTTCGAGACGGGCATCAAGGCCATCGACCTTCTCGAGCCCTACGTCCGCGGCGGCAAGACGGGGCTCTTCGGTGGCGCCGGCGTCGGCAAGACGGTCCTCATCCAGGAGCTCATCAACAACCTCGCCCAGGAGCACGGCGGCACGTCGGTCTTCACCGGCGTCGGCGAGCGTACGCGCGAGGGCACGGACCTCTTCCTCGAGATGACCGAGTCCGGCGTCATCACCAAGACCTGCCTGGTCTACGGTCAGATGAACGAACCGCCTGGAGCGCGTATGCGCGTCGCCCTCGCCGGCCTCACGACCGCCGAGTTCTTCCGTGACCAGGGCCAGGACGTCCTGCTCTTCATCGACAACATCTTCCGTTTCTCCCAGGCCGGCTCCGAGGTCTCCGCACTTCTCGGCCGTATGCCGTCGGCCGTCGGCTACCAGCCTACGCTAGCCACCGAGATGGGCGAGCTTCAGGAGCGCATCACCTCCACCAAGGAGGGGTCGATCACGTCGGTCCAGGCAGTCTACGTCCCGGCCGACGACCTCACCGACCCTGCACCCGCCACGACGTTCACGCACCTCGACGCCACCACGGTCCTCTCTCGTGCCATCACCGAGCTCGGCATCTATCCTGCCGTCGACCCGCTCGCGAGCTCGAGCTCCGCGCTTGACCCCAGCATCGTCGGTCCCGAGCACTATCGCGTGGCCATGGCCGTTCAGGAGACGTTGCAGCAGTACTCCGACCTCCAGGACATCATCGCCATTCTCGGTATGGACGAGCTCTCCGAGGAGCAGCAGCTCGTGGTCTCGCGCGCCCGCAAGATTCAGCAGTTCCTCTCGCAGTCGTTCCACGTCGCCGAGAAGTTCACCGGCAACCCGGGTGTCTACTGCCCGGTCGACGACACGGTCCGCTCGTTTGCCGACATCATTGACGGCAAGTGCGACGACATTCCCGAGCAGGCATTCCGCTTCGCCGGCGACATCGAGGACGTGCGTCGTCGTGCGGCCAAGATGCAGGCCGAGGGCTAGGGCAGGGCGAGATGGCTGACCTTTCCTGCCAGTTCGTGCGTCCCGACAGGCTCCTCTTCGAGGGGCCTGTCGCGAGCGTCATTCTAGTCACCGTGTCGGGCGAGCTCGGCGTGTGGCCAGGCCATGCGCCGGAGATCTGCGCGCTCGGCGACGGCGTCGTTCGTCTGAACCTCCGCGAGGAGGATGGCGGAGGCACCGTCGGTGTCATCATCTCGGGCGGATACGCTCAGGTCGACGCCCGGGGCGTCATCGTTCTCGCCGATCATGCGCGCAGGACCGATGACATCGATCCCGATGTCGTGCGCGACACGCGCGAGGAGGCCTTCGATAAGCTCGACGAGTACCCCGAGGGCGACCACAGACGTGCATATTACGAGAACAAGATCAAGTGGTGTAACCTTCTCCTGAAGCATGTCGCCGTCGCACCGAGCGCCTAGTCACGGAGGATTCTTGGACGTTATCAAGATCGAGGGCGGTCACCCGATCACGGGAGAGGTGACCGTAGAGGGCGCGAAGAACTCTGCGCTCAAACTCATGGCAGCCACCATCATGGCGCCAGGGGTTACCACGCTGCGCAACGTCCCCAACATCGCCGACGTGCACATCATGGGCAAGGTGCTCAAGTGCCTTGGCGCCACGATCGAGGTCGTGGACGTCCACGAGCTCCGCATCGACACGACGCACGTGGACAAATGGGAGACTCCCTACAGCCTCGTCGCGCAGATGCGCGCCTCCACGGCCGTGCTCGGTCCCCTCATCTCGCGCTTCGGCAAGGCCGTCGTCGCCATGCCCGGGGGCTGCAACATCGGTGCCCGCAAGATTGACATGCATATCCTTGGTCTCGAGGCGCTCGGGGTCAAGTTCGAGGTCGACCATGGCGACATCCACGCTTCGACGCCTGACGGGCTCCACGGTGACACGGTGACCCTCGCCTTCGCGAGCGTCGGTGCCACGGAGAACCTCATGATGGCATCGGTGCACGTGCAGGGCACCACGATCATCGACAACGCGGCACGAGAGCCCGAGATCGTCGATCTCGCCAACATGCTCAACGAGATGGGCGCCCATGTGAGCGGCGCAGGGTCCCCCGTCATCGAGATCGAGGGCGTCGGTGACCTTCACCCCGTTGACCACACCGTCGTGGGCGACCGCATCGAGGCGGGTACCTTCCTCGCCATCGGCGGTCTTGTCGGCCAACCCGTGACCGTTCACGGATTCGAATGCCAGCATCTCGGACTCGTCCTCAAGAAGTACGAGCAGATGGGTCTCACGGTCGAGCGCGGCTTTCACGGCTGTACCGTCTACCGAGACGGCCCGATTCGCCCGACTGACATCCAGACGCTTCCGTTCCCCGGCTTTCCCACCGACATGCAGGCACAGACGATGTGCCTTCTGGCGCTCGCCGAGGGCAGCTGCGTCATCACGGAGAACGTCTTCGAGAACCGCTTCATGTTCGCGAGCGAGCTCCAGCGCATGGGTGCCGACATCGTCATCGAGGGACACCATGCCATCGTGCATGGCGTCCGCGGCTTCTCCGGAACGCAGGTCAAGTCGCCCGACCTCAGGGGCGGTGCTGCGCTCGCCATGGCAGCGCTCGTAGCCGATGGCACGACCACCATCTCGGACATCCATCACATCGATAGGGGATACGAGGGCTTCGTCGAGAAGCTCTGCTCGCTTGGGGCGCATGCCGAGCGCGACGTCATCCCTGACGAGGCAGATTATCTGGCGGACTGACGGGCTGAGGGCCGGCAGACGGACGGAGGGCCATGTCACGCAAGCAGCATCTGGCACAAGGTGCCGGCTCGAGCGAGTTCAGCAGGTCTGACTCCGGTTCTGGCGAGTTCAGCAGGTCCAACGCCGGCAGCTATCACGCACGACTCAGGCAGAAGAAGCATCGGGGCCACGTCTTGCGCACGGTTCTCATCGTCCTGCTTCTCGCCGTGGTCGGGGGCGGCGTCGCCTTCGCGGCCTGGGTCTATCACATCCAGAGCCAGCTCAACGACTCAGCCGTCGTCACCGATGCGCTCAGGGCGAGCCTTACGGAGCGCACGGCCCCCCAAGACCCCTATTACGTGCTCATCCTCGGCACCGACGGTCGTCCCGGCGAGGACGACTATCGCGCCGACACGATCATGCTCGTGCGCGTCGACCCCGCCAACAAGCATCTCACGCTGCTCTCGATTCCTCGCGACACCAAGGTCACCTACAACGGTACGGTCATGAAGATCAACGCCGCCCATTTCTATGACGGTGCAGCGGGCATGGTCGACGCCGTGAGTCAGCTCTGCGGGGTCAAGATCAGTCACTACGCCGAGATCAACTTCGACGGTCTCTCCGACATCACCGACGCCGTGGGCGGCGTCACGGTCGACGTCGACGAGTACATGTACGACGACGTCAACTTTTCTGACGTTGTCGAGCTCCAGCCCGGCGTTCAGACGCTTGACGGCGCCCACGCCCTCTTCTACACGCGCTGTCGCAAGTTCGCCAACGGCGACTTCACCCGCATGCGCCACCAGCGCACGTTCATCTCGGCCCTCGTCAAGCAGATTCTCTCGTCGACCGATCTCGTCACGCTCACGAACGTCGTGAGCACCTGTGCCGAGTACGTCACCACTGACCTCTCGGTGACGGACGCGGTCTCGCTCGCGTACGAGATGTCGGGCATCGACGTGGACACCGGGGTCTATGCCGCCTACGTTCCGTTCAAGGAGTACGCCACCATCGATGGGGAGTCGTACGTGGTTGCCGACGACGAGAAGCTCGCCGAGATGATGAAGGTCATCGACTCCGGTGGCGATCCCTCCACGCTCAACGACGGGGCGTACGGCTCCGACTGATCGGACGTCGGGCCCGAGGGCGATGGCACGCCACGCGACGCATCCCGAGGAGACACCATGATCACCAACGCCATGCCGGACTCCCATGCCCTGACCAAGGCGGGCGAGGACTATCTCGAGTCGATCTATCGTCTCGGCTTCGACCAGGCTGACGGCGAAGGTGGCGTCCGATCCGTCGACGTGGCGGAGCGACTCGGCGTTTCCAAGGCAAGCGTCAACAAGGCCGTCTCGGTCCTCAAGGACCAGGGCATGGTCGATCAGAGCCGCTACGGCCGCGTGACGTTGACACCCGAGGGCGAGGCGTACGCGATGCGCGTCTGGCACGCCCATCGCACGCTCCGCGCCTTCCTCGAGGGTGATCTCGGCGTCGCCCATGAGGTCGCCGACGAGGAGGCCTGCCTCATGGAGCACGTCCTCTCCGCCGACACCATGAATCGTCTCACGGCCTATCTCGACCGTCAGGGTGTGACGATTGCGTAGCCGCTTCTGTGGCGTTCGCGTGACGTCGCCATCGATGAAATGGAACTTACCACCGCTCGACGTGGACGGCGGTTATCCCCTTCGCTCTTGGGGTATGGTTTGAATGATTTTTCCGGAGCGGGTGCGTTACGCCGCGAGAAGAAGGGACCATCCACATGAAGGCAGTCATTCCCGCCGCGGGCCTCGGCACCCGCTTTCTCCCCGCCACGAAGGCCCTCCCCAAGGAGCTCCTTCCGGTGCTCGACAAGCCCGTCATCCAGTACGTCGTCGAGGAGGCCCTGGAGCCCGACGGCGTCGACGGCGTCGTGATCGTCAACTCACACGAGAAGCCCCAGATAGAGGGGTACTTCTCCGTCGACGAGGACTTCGAGGGCATGCTTCGCTCGCGCGGTAAGGACGCCGAGGCCGACAAGGTCCATGAGGCTGGCTCCCTTCCCGTGTCCTTCGTCTACCAGGACGAGCCACGCGGGCTCGGGCACGCTGTGCTCTGTGCGGCCGACGCCGTCGGTGACGACGAGCCGTTCTTCGTGCTTCTCGGCGACTACTTCGTGCCCGACCGTCAGATGTGCGTTCGCATGGCAGAGGTGTCGCGCGAGCATGGTGGCGCCTCGGTCATAGCCGTGGCTCCCGTCCCCGCGGACCAGGTGAGCCGCTATGGCATCATCGCTGGCGAGTGCGTGGGCTCGCTCCCCGGCGTGGCGGCATCCGGCGAGGAGGAGGGGGCGGTCTGGAAGGTCACGGGCCTCGTCGAGAAGCCCAAGGCAGAGGACGCCCCGTCGCACCTCTTCATCGTCGGCCGCTACCTGCTCTCGCCTCGCATCATGGACCTCCTCGCGGTTCAGGGTCCCGGTGCCGGAAACGAGATTCAGCTCACCGACGCCATGGAGCGCCTGCTCGACGAGGAGGAGATGTACGCCCTCGTCGTCGATGCCGACGAGGGCTGCGACACCGGTACCCCGGCCGCCTGGGCGGCGACCAACGCGCGCATCGCCCTCGAAGGCGACCAGGCCACCGCGTTCCGCGAGGCCTTCGGCGCGAGAGGCATGAGGCTGCTTGGATAGGCGTCCCTACATCATCCGGTTCGGCAACGACGGCTGGCACGCGCGTCTCGACGAGGACTTCACGAGGGCGAACGTCGCGCGTGTGGCCGATGCCCTCGGACTCATCTGGGGAGACGCGCACCCAGGGGCAACGGTCTTCGTCGGATACGACACCCGCCACGGCGCTCGAGCGTTCGCGCTGGAGGCTGCGGGCGTTCTCGCCGGATACGGTCTCGACGTCCGTCTTTCCGACGCGGCGTGCCCGACGCCCGCCGTCGGGTGGGCCTGCTCTCGCGAGCCTTCGGCCGTTGGCGCCCTCGTCGTGACCGCGAGCGAGCGGTCCTGCGAGTACGGGGGAGTCCTCGTCCGCACGGGCGATGGCGGGCCGGCTCCTCACGACCTTCTCGACCAGGTCGAACAGCTCATTCCCAACGTTCCCACCGCGGCGCGAGGCGACTGCACCGAGGTAGACCTCATGCAGCCCTACCTCGCAGACCTCCTCTCGCTCGTTGACGGCAAAGTCATCGCGGAAGCTCGCCCACGGGTCGTCGTCGACCCCATGTACGGCTCGGGCACCGGCTACCTGGCAGCGATGCTCAGGGGCCTCGGATGCGAGGTCGCCGAGATCCACGCCGACGGGAGCGAGGACTTCGGAGGCATCCACCCCGAGCCCGCAGATCCCTGGGCGGACGACTGCGAGCAGGAGGTCGTCTCGACGGCCTCGGACATCGGGCTCATCCTCGACGGTGACGGTGATCGCGCCGCGCTCGTCGACGAGAGAGGCGTGATTCTCTCCCCTCACGAGCTCGCACCGCTCATGCTCGGCTACCTCGTCGAAGGGCGCGGGGAGACTGGCCGCGTCGTGACCACGCTCTCCTGCTCGGCGAGCATCGCCCGTCAGGCGAGGCGACTCGGGTGCGACTTCACGTCGGTTCCCGTCGGTTTCGCCCGAATCTACCGAGAGATGCTCGAGGGAGACGTGCTTCTCGGCATCGAGGAGTACGGCGGCATGAGCGTGCCGTCCCACCTACGCGAGAGGGACGGTCTTCTCGTCTGTCTGCTCGCTGTCGAGTACGTCTCGCGCTCGCGTCGGTCGCTGAGTGCCCTCGTCGGCGAGATGCGCTCACGCATCGGGCGCATGTGCTACACGCGTCGAGACGTCCGCATGGACTCGGCGAGCACGCAGGCGTTCCGCATGATTCTACCGGGCCTCAATCCCGAGGCTGTCGCAGGCATGTCCCCCGTCGAAGTGAGCCACGCCGACGGGCTGAGGCTGCAGTTCGAGGACGACGCCTGGGTGCTCATGAGGCCGTCGCGCACCGACCCGATCGTGAGGGTCTACGCGGAGGCGCCGAGCGAGGAGGAGAGGGACGAGCTCCTCGAGGCGACCTGCGACATCGTTCGCCGGGGAATGTAGACCGTTCGTCACCGTTCGCCTCCCGTTTGTGGAGGAAGTGTGGAGCGGCCGATTCGCGCCGCCGCGGGGCACCCCGATGCGTATAGTTAATTCCCGCGCTGATACGGGCTGAGACCCGCGGGCGCGGCGAACCTTGAAAACCGGATACTGAGATCGAAAGATCGACAAAGACAGACAAGCGAAATTCGAATCCCCGGCGGAGACGCCGGGGGCCAGTCAATTTCACGAATCCGAGATCAGCGGGATCTTAGGACAGGAACCCTCGAAGCTCACGAAGACGCCGACCGCGAGGCCGGCTCATTTGAACGGAGAGTTCGATCCTGGCTCAGGATGAACGCTGGCGGCGCGCCTAACACATGCAAGTCGAACGGTTAAGGCACCTTCGGGTGCAAATAAAGTGGCGAACGGCTGAGTAACACGTGGGCAACCTGCCCCTCTCATCGGGACAGCCTCGGGAAACCGTGGTTAATACCGAATACTCCGGGACCCCCGCATGGGGGACCCGGGAAAGCTCCGGCGGAGAGGGATGGGCCCGCGGCCTGTTAGCTTGTTGGTGGGGCAACGGCCCACCAAGGCAATTATGGGTAGCTGGGTTGAGAGACCGACCAGCCAGATTGGGACTGAGACACGGCCCAGACTCCTACGGGAGGCAGCAGTGGGGAATCTTGCACAATGGGCGAAAGCCTGATGCAGCGACGCCGCGTGCGGGATGAAGGCCTTCGGGTTGTAAACCGCTTTCAGCAGGGACGAGGCCGCAAGGTGACGGTACCTGCAGAAGAAGCCCCGGCTAACTACGTGCCAGCAGCCGCGGTAATACGTAGGGGGCAAGCGTTATCCGGATTCATTGGGCGTAAAGAGCTCGTAGGCGGCCCGTTAGGTCAGGAGTCAAATTCGGGGGCTCAACCCCCGCGCGCTCCTGATACCGGCGGGCTTGAGTTTGGTAGGGGAAGGTGGAATTCCCAGTGTAGCGGTGGAATGCGCAGATATTGGGAAGAACACCGGTGGCGAAGGCGGCCTTCTGGGCCATAACTGACGCTGAGGAGCGAAAGCTAGGGGAGCGAACAGGATTAGATACCCTGGTAGTCCTAGCCGTAAACGATGGACACTAGGTGTGGGCGAATGTTTCGTCCGCGCCGCAGCCAACGCATTAAGTGTCCCGCCTGGGGAGTACGGCCGCAAGGCTAAAACTCAAAGGAATTGACGGGGGCCCGCACAAGCAGCGGAGCATGTGGCTTAATTCGA
>RCMY010000326.1_pt1 | contig 92606 bp, 88 predicted proteins | sample 2041341 | NCBI WGS metagenome assembly RCMY01 (sample SAMN09708234, study PRJNA481090) | Marine sediment metagenome, whole genome shotgun sequencing project. | reverse complement strand
CAAGATCATCTCGAACCTATCGCCTTCATTGCTTCTTTCTTTCCGGCAGCCTGATCACGCGGGTCGTCTTAACAGACGGCGAACACGCGCGTAGCAATCATGCTGTGCGCTGGAAACTTGCTGCTATTACAAGGTATTATAATTGACTAATTTTTCTGATTTCGCATTGGCGGAACCTATTCAAAAACGCGTGGCCGAAGGCGGCTACACCACTCCCTCGCCCATCCAGCAACAGGCCATTCCGCCGGCGCTCGAAGGCAAGGACATTCTTGGTATCGCGCAAACCGGTACCGGCAAGACCGCAGCTTTCTCGCTGCCTGCCATCCATCATCTGTTGAGCGACAAACGCCGCGCCGGACGCTATGAGTGCCGGATGCTGGTGCTGGCGCCGACACGGGAATTGGCGCGGCAGATTGCCGACAGCATGACCGGCTATTCCAAAGGGCTCGGCCTGTTCGTGACATCCGCTTTCGGCGGCGTCCCGATCAACCGGCAGAAGCGCATTCTGGAACGCGGTGTCGACGTATTGGTTGCGACCCCCGGTCGTTTGCTCGATCTGATCGACCAGCGCTTTCTGACTCTTTCCAAAGTCGAAATCCTGGTGCTCGACGAGGCCGATCAGATGCTTGATCTCGGCTTCATCGTTCCATTGAAAAAGATCGTTCCGATGCTGCCCAAACAGCGTCAGAGCCTGTTTTTCTCGGCAACGATGCCCAAGACCATCTCGCAACTGGCCGACCAGTTCCTGACCAACCCGGTCCAGGTTTCGGTTGCACCGCAATCGACGACCGCCGAACGTGTCGATCAACGCGTCACCTTTATCAATCAGGATGACAAGCAGCGTTTGCTCAAGGATTTCGTCAACAACGAAAATCCGGATCACATGCTGGTCTTCACCCAGACCAAACATGGTGCCGACAAGGTTGTGAAAAACCTGATGGCAGTCGGCATCCATTCCGCCGCCATCCATGGCAACAAGAGCCAGCCGCAGCGCGAGCGCGCTTTGGGTGACTTCAAGAAGGGCAAAATCAACATTCTTGTCGCCACCGATATTGCGGCGCGCGGCATTGATGTCGATGGCATCACCCATGTTATCAACTTCGACATGCCCAATGTGTCGGAACAATATGTTCACCGGATCGGCCGGACAGCAAGGGCAGGCGCGAGCGGTATTTCCTACTCGCTGGTAGCGCCCGACGAGCGTCAATTCTTGCGCGATGTGGTGAAACTGACCGGCGTGAAGCCCGATGTCATTGCATTGCCGGAAGGTTATGACGAACCGGCTCGCGAGGAAGTTGCTTCCCGTATCTACGGCCAGAAGCCAAAACGCTATGGTGCAACGCCAACGCGCAGCGGACGTTCGAAGAATAAGCATAGTGCTCGCAAAGGTCGCCCAAGTGGCGGTGGTTCAGGCCGCGGTGGCCCGGGCTCGGGTGCAGGAGCAGGCGCAAAGGGCGACGGACCGAAGCATTGGAACAATGGCGCGAAATCGTTCAAACGCCGTCAGGCGCGCAACGCGGACGCCTAGACTATTGGGAAATCAGGGCCTTGCTTTCGGCAAGTGCGCTGATTTCCTTTTCATCCATATCCAACCAATCCTGAAGCGCGGTGACATTATGTTCGCCGCGTTTTGCGGTTTTGCTATTGCAATCAATGCCGCTTTTCGATTCCGAAAAACGATAGGGGGACTGAATGGTGCGCCGCGCATTGCCTGTATCATCGGTCACATCCACAACCACGCCATTTGCTTTCACGCTGGGCTGTTCATAGATTTCCGGACCAAAGGGCTGGACTTCGCCCCAGGCTAGGTTGAGCCGGTCAAGTGTTTTGGCAAGCGCGTCAAAGCTCTCATGACCGATGATATGCTGTTTCATGGCCCGACGCCGCAGCCGCACCTTGGTTTCGATATCCGCGCCGTCCGGCGTCGGGTCGACCAGCCCGTCTCGCGTCGAGAACATCACCCACATCCATTTCATGTCGCCGGTTATTATAACGCTGCGTTTTTCCGGCGCGTCCCAGACAATATTCTCTTCCGGTTTTGGCCATATGTCATCGAGCACCCAATGGGCATAGTCATCAACGGAATGGAGCACGTTGATCATCGCCAGGTCAATATGCTGCCCCGCCCCCGATTGATCGCGAACACGCAAGGCCGCAAGAATGGCAATGATCCCGTGGAGCGAGCTGTAACTGTCCGCCACAGCCAGTTGCGTATCCGTAGGCCGTCCGCCGCCGATTTCCATCTGTCGTGCAATCAATCCCGATTCCGCGTGCAGAACCGGGGCGTAGGCAGCTTTTTTTCGATCCGGGCCGGTTTGACCATAGCCCGAAATCGACAGCATGATCAAAGCTGGATTCGCCTTGGACAAATCCTCCCATCCGATGCCCAGCTTGTCCATGGTCCCGGGCCGGAAATTTTCGGTGACGATATCGGCTTTGGCGGCCAGCTGTAGGATCAGTTCGCGTGCGCCATCGGCTTTCATGTCGACGCAGATATTCCGTTTGCCTATATTTTGCTGAAGATAATAGCCGCTGACCCCGTCGCCGATTTTGCCTAGCCTGCGGGTGACATCGCCTTCAGGCGGTTCAACCTTGAGCACTTCCGCGCCGAGATCTGATAGCAATCGCGTCGCATAAGGCCCTGCTACCACGCGCGTAAAATCAAGGACTTTCAGCCCTGCCAGCGGAAAACCTGCCATACTGGCCTCAGACTATAATTTCATCTGTTGTTTCATGGTTTTCTGCGTAGCCTTTCCGTAAGGCGGGAGAAAACCGGCTATTTTGGCAATATTTATCTTCGGCTGGCGATATACGGCCTTGGCATGGCTGAATTCCCTGAAGCCATCATGACCGGTATAGGCGCCCATGCCTGACGGGCCGACTCCGCCAAACGGCAGATCGTGCTGCGCGACATGGAAGATCACATCATTGACCGTCACACCGCCGGATATGGTCCTGTCGAGCACCCGGCGCTTGTCGCTCTCGGTCTCGCCAAAATAATAGAGCCCCAGAGGCCGGTCATGATCATTCACATAGTCAATTACTTCATCGAGATTGCGATAGGTTTTTACGGGCAGCACTGGACCGAAAATCTCTTCCTGCATGACCCGCATATCGTCGTTGACATTCTGCAGCACAGTCAGCGGCATCTTGTTGCTGTTGGTATTGGAGAAATCTTCATCACCCGGATTGACGACGGTCTGTTTCGCGCCTTTCCCGACCGCATCATCGATCAGTCCCTGCAGCCGTTCCTTGTGCCGGGCGTTGATAACCGATGTATAGTCGTCATTGGCGATCAATGTCGGATATTGCTCGGCAACATTGGACTTGATGCCGTCGACGACCGCGTCTTCCTTGTCATGCGGTACCATCAGATAGTCAGGCGCGAGGCAGATTTGACCGGCATTCATCATCTTGCCCAGGGTGATCCGCTGGGTTGATCTTTGGATATCGGCATCGGGACCGATGATGGTCGGTGACTTGCCGCCCAGTTCCAGCGTTACCGGGGTGAGGTTTTGCGCGGCCGCTGCCATGACATGCTTTGCAATGCCGCCACCGCCGGTAAAGATCAGGTGATCCCAGGGAATTTCCGAAAAGGCCTTCCCGGTTTCCGGGCCGCCGGTGATGACCAGCATTTCCTCTGGCGCGAAATATTCGGCCACCAGTTTCTTGCACAATTCTCCGGTTTCCGGCGTGAATTCCGAGAATTTGATCATTACCCGATTGCCGGCACCCAAAGCGCCGATGGCTGGATCAAAAGCGAGGTTGATCGGGAAATTCCAGGGAGAAATAACGCCGACAACGCCCTTGGGTTGATATTCTACCTGACCGCTCGCACCCAAAAGGTTGAGCGGAAAATCGATCTTGCGCTTTTCCGGGCGCATCCATTTTTTCAGGTTTTTCTGATGGTCCTTGGCGTGACCGACGATCGACATCAGGTCCGTCATGACGGTTTGCGGCGAGCTTCGATGCCCAAAATCGTTGGAAACCGCCTCGCATAGCGCATCCTGATGATCGACAATCATCTGTGCGGTCCGGTTGATCCGGTCGATGCGGGTTTGATAGCTCACCGGCAACTCGGCATGAAACGCCTTGCGCTGTGCCTCGAAGAGATTCAAGATTTCGTCTTTGCTGACTTCGCCTGCTGCTGCTTCCAATGCTTCCATATCTTCTCTCCAAGAGGCAGGGCATTGATGCCCCGTCATAATCCATTTCAATTGACCACTTAAACGCTTTTTTGACGGCTTGTCGAGGGCGAACCGGCTATTTCGCGAGCGCGTCGATGGCTTCCGCGGTGGCTATCAGTTGTTTGGCTTGCCTGTAGTGCAGAAGCTCCGTCATCTTCCCGTTCACCACTATGACGCCCTTGCCGGCATTAATCGGGTCTTTGAACGCCGCGATTATCGCCTCCGCCTCGGCGAGTGCATCCGCTTGCGGGGCAAAAACCCGGTTGGCTGTCTCGATCTGCGCCGGATGGATCAGAGACTTGCCGTCAAAACCCAGCTTTTTAGCTTCCAGACATTCCATTTCGAGGCCATCAGGATCGTTAAAGTCATTGTAAACACTGTCGATGATGTTGAGCCCATAGGCGCGCGCAGCGATTACCGCCTGGGTCATGACGGATCCGAAAATGGTGCGATCATGTTCTGCCCGCATTTCCTTTGCCAGATCATTGAAGCCCATAACAAAGCATGTCAGCCGCTTTCGCGCACCAAGAGCCGCGATTTCCGCGAGATTCAATATGGCCTGTGGCATCTCGATCATCGCCCATAGTTTTGTGGCGAGGTCCGCATTCTGGTCCTCCATGAAATCGCTGATCCGGACGATATCATCCGCACCTAAAATTTTCGGCACCAGCACGGCATCAGCCCGGCTCAGACAGGCCTGCTTGAGATCCTCGGCAAACCAGGGCGTGTCCATGCCATTGATCCGCACGACCAGTTCCCGCTCGCCATAGTCTCCGGATCTCAGCGCCGCGCAGGCCTGTTCCCGTGCCTCGTCCTTGGCATCGGGTGCAACCGCATCTTCCAGATCGAAAATAATCGTATCGGCGGGCAGGGCCTTTGCCTTTTCCAGCGCCCGTTTGTTGGATGCGGGCATGTAAAGGCAGGATCGGCGGGGGAGGAATTTTGCTTGTGTCATAAAAAACTCTACCACCAGCGGCAAATCTGGAAAAGGCCGAATCTGGCATCAATCCATACGGGAATGGAGAATTTTACCGCATATTAACCATTCCAGTGCCAATGCGTGATGCGCTGAAGAACAAGTCGCAACATAAGGGAAAAGCCGATTTCATGAAGCACGATCACAAATTTGGATCGGTTGATGCTAACGCAGTGGCGCATGAGGGGCATTTGGCAGCTGATCAGGTTGCAGGTGCACGACATTTCTCCAGAGAAGCCAGGCCGGGTTCAGGCGTGGCCAATAACAAGAGACAGGTTCGAAGGACAATCGGTCTCGCCCTTCTTCTCTTTGATATCATTGCTATATCTGTTGCTTTTTTGACCGCTGATATGTTCCGTCATGGCGAAATAACCCAACAGCAATCATTGCTGCTAGCGGTTATTCTACCAATTTTTTCAACGATAACCTTGTCAAAAGATGGCTACAGCGCGCGCGCCACCATTGATCCCAATTTCGGTATTCGAAAAGCAGTTACGGGATTTTTGCTCGCCGCGGGTTCGGTGTTGCTTTTTGCCTTCGCGTTAAAAACTAGCGAAGAATTTTCTCGAATCATGTTCGGTTTGGCAGTGATTTTAAGCGTGGCGGCTTTGCTCCTTTCCCGGTATTTCGTTACGAGATTTGGCAAGCATAAACTGGGTAATAATCCATATGCGACATTGTTGATTGATGAAAATGATCCCGCAACAATGACATTTGGAACGATGAAATCCGTGTCTCCAGTCCCGTCCGATCACGATGCCCTGCTCAGACTAGGCCAGATTGCTCGAGATATGGAACGAGTGATCGTAAAATGTGCACCAGAAAATAGAGCAAAATGGGCATTCGCTTTGAAATCATTGAATATCCACGGCGAAATTGTCGCCGACGAGTTGACCGAACTGGCACCTCTGGCTTTAACGACGATAGACGGTAGACCGGCCCTTCTTTTGAGTTGCGACCCGTTGAGTTTGAGGCAGCGGTTGTCAAAGCGAATGCTCGATCTCGCGATCGTTGCGCTGGCAATTCCCGCCGCATTGCCAGTCATATTGATCGCGGCAATTGCAATAAAGGTTGAAAGCCGCGGGCCCGCATTTTTTCTGCAGAAGCGCATTGGCCTTGCTAATCGAAATTTTACGATCTGGAAGCTTCGTTCGATGCGTATGAATGCTGTTGGTTCTGACGGTATGATATCGACGCAGCGCGATGACGAGCGACTGACAAAACTCGGTTCTTTTTTGAGAAGCACCAGCATCGATGAACTGCCGCAATTGTTTAACGTGCTGATCGGCGATATGAGTGTCGTCGGACCGCGTCCACACGCTGCGGGCTCGACAGCGGACAACCGATTATTTTGGGACATTGACGGGCGCTATTGGCACCGCAATGCAGTGAAGCCAGGCCTGACAGGACTGGCACAGGTGCGGGGTTTTCGCGGGGCCACCCATGCAAAAGTTGACCTCATCAATCGTTTGCAGGCCGATTTGGAATATTTGTCGAACTGGTCATTCTGGAAAGATCTGGAGATCATCCTGAAAACCTTTACGGTATTGATCCATAAAAACGCATACTAAAAATCGCCACACTGGCGTGCGAGAAGACCTCTTCCCTGAGCCCAGATTCTCACAATTCCTTCCGGCTATTAATAGTTTCTTAATCATATTCCTTAAAAGCTTAAGTCTATGAAAATCCTAATTCTCGGGATCAATTACGCACCGGAACTGACCGGTATTGCTGTGTACACAGCGGGCCTTGCGCGTGATCTTGTCGCACGCGGCCATGAGGTTGAGGTTGTTACCGCTCCTCCCTATTATCCTGATTGGCAGGTTGGTGCAGGTCATTCCGCTTGGCGTTATGTGCGTGACAATGATGCGGGTGTTCGAGTGACCCGTTGCCCTCTCTACGTTCCCAGAAGGCCCAGCGGCCAAAAGCGCATCTTGCACCATCTCAGTTTCGCTATAACTTCTTTATTCCCGATGATCGCGCGCGGCTTCCGGATGCGGCCGGACGTTATATTTACCGTTTCGCCATCACTTTTTTCCGCCCCGGTTGGTGCATTGACCGCTCTTATGACCGGCGCGAAACAATGGCTGCATATTCAGGATTTTGAAGTAGAAGCAGCATTCGCAACGGGACAAATCAATCCACGGAGTTTGGTCAAGCGATGGGCGCAATCCTTCGAGCGTTTCTGCTTGTCCTTGCCCGACAAGGTCAGCAGTATTTCACCCGCCATGTGCCACAAGCTAGTGAACAAAGGCGTAGATCCGGCTAAAGTCTATCAGCTGAATAATTGGGCGGATATTGATGCTATCAAACCGAAGGACCGCTCCTCGTTTCGCGAAAAGTGGAATATCAAAACAGATTATGTGGCTCTCTATTCCGGGAGCATCTCCGAAAAGCAGGGTCTTGAAAATTTGGTCGAAGCTGCTCGCTTGCTGGAAAACCGTGAGGACATCACATTGGTCATCTGCGGTAACGGGCCCAATCGCGCGCAGCTGGAGAAGCGTGCTGCCGGTTTGAAAAATGTTCAATTTCACGAACTTCAGAAATTTGAAGATTTGAACGACCTTTTATCATTGGCCACCGTCCACTTGCTCCCGCAAAAAAGAGATGCCGCTGACTTACTATTGCCGTCAAAACTTGCAAATATGCTGGCTTCCGGCCGACCGGTTATTGCGGGTGCTGTGGCAGGAACCGGGCTCGCCTGCGCAGTTGCCGAATGTGGTCTGGTTGTGGAACCGGATAGTCCCGACGCGATGGCGAACGCCATTGTCAGCCTGACGGATGATTCTGTTTTGCATAACCAGTGCTCGAAAAAGGCGCGCCTCCGTAGTTTGCAAGATTGGTCCAAATCAAAAATTATTTGTGATCTGGAGCAAGCTCTTGCTCAGATGTCTGGAACAGATAAGTTGTCACAACCGCTTGGAAAATCAGAGTTTTCAGGGGAGGCGGGATGAAAGTCGGAAAAGCGTTACGGGCATCTTGCAGCCCCGCCTATTGGAATGCCCTATCTAACGGTGTGGTACCGACGATTGAGCATATTCCTGCCCTCGACGCGTTGGACCCCGATACGATAATCGACGTTGGCGCCAACAAAGGTCAATTTTCCGCAATGGCCGCAAAGTTATGGCCTGAAGCACGACTGATCGCTTTCGAACCGCTGCCGGACCAGGCGGACAAGTTTGCGAGACACCTCGGGAAGCGCGCTACGCTCCATCGATGTGCGTTGGCCGCTGAGCAAAGCCAAATGGACCTGCATATCGCTTCTCGCGCGGATTCATCTTCGTTGTTGCCACTGAATGATCGCCAAAAAACAATGTTCGATATGGAAGAAGTCGGATTGTTGACTGTGCCAGTTCATCGACTGGATCAGATCCTACCTGCGGACATGCTTTTTGGAAAAGCGCTTTTGAAAATTGATGTGCAAGGCTTCGAATATGAAGTTTTGCTCGGTGCCAAGGGTCTCGTAGATTCAATCGATTGGATATTTGTTGAAACATCATTCGTGGAATTATATACTGGGCAACGCCTCTTCCCTGAAATTGAGCAGCTCCTCACCGGCTATGGTTATGAGGAGACCGGGCGTTTTAACATGGTATCAGATGACAGGAACAAGCCGGTTCAGGCCGACATCTTGTTCCAGAAGCTATAGGATCGCATCATGCTAAGCTGGATAATCGGTCGGACCAAGCCCCTGCGCTATAAAGTCGAGGATATGCTCTATCGCCGGTCTTCCGAAAAAGAGCATCTGGCGAGCTTGAAAGATAAATATAAAGGGCAACCGCTGCTCATTGTTGGCAATGGCCCAAGTATCAACAAAACCCCGCTGGAAAGCTTCAATTCGATTGCATCGATCGGGATGAACAAAATCGACATGCTGTTCGATCGCTCAAGCTGGCGGCCTTCGCTAATCATGTGCACCAACAATTTGGTAGTGAAACAGCATAGCGATGGCTTCGCCACGAGTGATGTTCCGATCTATCTTGCCTGGAAAAGCCGCTGGTTTCTGAAGAAGCGGAGTCCTTCAATCCACTTTTTTAACCTGCGGAATGACGAGGAGTTTAGCGGTGATGTCAGCAGTGGTATGGGATCCGGCGCAACCGTGACTTACGCAGCCTTGCAGCTTGCCTATCACATGGGAGCCAATCCGGTGATCATCGTCGGGGTGGACCATAGTTTTGATAAGTCAGGTTCGGCCAATATCTATGAAAAGCGCAGCGGCGCGGACAACAATCACTTTGATCCAAATTATTTCAAAGATGGCAGCTACTGGGGCGTTCCCAATCTGGATGCGAGCGAGGAAGTATACCTGAAAAGCCGGATCGCCTTCGAACAGGATGGTCGGAAGATTTACGACGCCACGATCGATGGTAAGCTCGAGATTTTCGAGAAGATCGGTATCGATGAAGCCGTGAAGTTGATAGATGGCAATTTGCAGGACAGTTTGAAGCCCGCGATTTCCTAATGTGAACGAGAATGAGATATTTGAGCATGGATTATGAACCGCGAGATATTCTGCAGTTGATCGCCGAGGCTGATGCTGGATTGTTGGATGATACAGCTAGCAAAACGGTCTCCGGATTTGCTGGCGACAAATTGACCGGCCTTATTCAAAGGCTCACGCGACTTTTATCGAAGGACTATTTGGAAATTGGTGTCTTTCAGGGCAGTTCGTTGTTGCATACAGCCCTCTGCAATCCCAGTATAACATGTTTCGGCATAGATAATTTTGACTTCTTTGATCCAGATAACAGGAACAAGAACATCGTGGTCGAACGGGCGAAAAAACTGAACGTTCAGAATTACGAGATTATCGACAAAGACTTTGAGATTGGGCTGAAAGAATTTGAGGGCAATGTCGGAGTCTATTTCATCGACGGCCCTCATGATTACCGCAGTCAGCTCATGTGTCTCGCTTATGGCCGGAAGATTCTGTCAGCGAGCGGTTGCATCGTCGTGGATGATGCGAATTATGGGCACGTGCGCCAAGCGACAAAGGACTTCATTTATATGAACCCGGACTTTAAGCTCGTTTTTGAAGCTTATACGGATTGCCATCCCTATAATATGAATGCCAAGCAAAAGGCCGAAGCCAAAGCTGGTTGGTGGGATGGTGTGCATCTGATCGTCCACGATCCTGAAAACAATTTTGTGGGCCTCGATCCTGCTGTGCCTCAAAATTCGAGATTCATCCGGGACCATCAAGTACATATTACCGGCCATGCGTCCGTAGCAGCCGAAGCGGCATTGTTGATGGCTTCGCTATCGAAACCATGGAGATTGCCAAAAAGTATCGCTCGGTATCTAACGGCCCGCAAAGCGAGGGCGGGTGATATCCAGAATAGCTACTTCACGTGCAACACCGACAGTGGAAATCTGGAAACTCGGACGGCAAAAATCGTAGCCTGAGATAGGCGGCTTTCCGACGAACTAGCTTAGTAGATATACTTGTCCGAGAATTAACAGGCTGGCCATCGCAATCGGGATGGCAGTTGCTGGCACGTCTCTGGTCAGGCCATAGCCACATTCGCGCGCGGTCAGGTTTTTCGCGTAAGCGGCATAGAAAATAGCGGCAAGTCCTTGCAGCACCGGATATAAAATTAAATCCGGTTTATCCAGAAATGCCAAGGGAACGAGAAACAGAAAGGCAAACAGACCATTTGCAATGTGCAATTTGATTTCGTTGGTGACCGCAAAAAAATGAAGATGAATCGCGCCATAGCGGACAATGGATATGGATATAAACATGAGCAGCCAGATTAAAGGACTGACAAAAGACAATTCTATACCGACAGAGTTGGCGAGAAAGATGCAGGCCGGGACGGGTACCATCAACAATGCAAACACCCATGTCGATTTACGGATCACTATATCAAACAGTTCGCGCAATTTGGGAAGATCTGATTTGGCATAGAGAGCCGCCATCGCCGGCATAGCCCCGTAAAGCGGAGCCATCGCAAATTGCTGCATGAAGCCGACAACGTTCAATGCCAATAAATAACCTGATAATTCCAGCGGGTCGGCATATTGGGCCAGAATAAAGCCGCTGCCGTAGATTGTGAACATCCCGGCCAGGGTGCCAACCGTTCCGCGCCAAGCACGCTGCCAAATAAGCCAAGAAATGCTGGTTTCAGAGGACTTTTCGGCAGCGGCTTTCCGGTATGTTGCTCCATTTTGGATGGCCATAATCTTGATCACAAAAAATTGGATGACCAACGGGGCATAAAGCAGAACTATACCGATCAATGCGTTCTGCGTGACCCAGAGTCCGATAGGCGTCAAAATGGCCGAAAGAGCCCAAGCGATCGCCTCTGTCCGCCGAGCTTTGGCTGTCTTACCAACAGCAAACAAATAGGCCATCATTGGCTGCAATTTTAAACGGACGGCAGAGAGTAGAAGGAAAGCTACCCACATCAAAAGGCCCTGTGTCATATCAGAAAGCGTCTCGAGGCTTCGCCAAATGACCAGCGTCCCTAATATGACAGCGCCTGAAAACCACAGGCCGGTAAGAATATTATAAACCCGCCGCAACTCGAAATTGAGATTGGCTTTCATAGCTTCGTTGGGGCTGTCTAGACTATCGGACTGATGCTGTTCGCTAGACCCGACCAGACGTTTTGAGCCAGCCTGCGCATAGGAAAGCATCTGCATCGCGATGGTTGGTAGACTTCCGCTCAGTCCGCCAATGATAGCTTGGAAGGTTATGAGAAGTAGCCAGAATGCCACCATTTCTAGGCTGAAATATGCGTATAGAACAGGAAGAGGGGCCGCCATTGCGGCTGCACGGGCAATGACCGACACGCCGGTCATCATACCGGCAGAATTCCAATATTTCTTCAGGATTCTCAAAGGACGAGGAAGATCATTTTATTAGACTCAACAAGATTTGATTCACCTTCCCGGCACCCGCTAAATTAAACCGGCGATGCTATGTTTAACCACATAATCTTTGGGTTTTAATTATCACAGATATAAGTTTTCGTTAACCAATTTCGCATAGGCCAAATCCCAGAGCAATTCGATGGACATTAGCATCATCATCCGCACGCTGAATGAAGCGAAATGGTTGCCCGATCTGCTGCAAGCGGTTCGGCGGCAGGAATTGCGCGGCTTGTCCTGCGAAACCGTCCTGGTTGATTCCGGATCAACCGATGGAACGCTCGAAATTGCGGCATCCTTTGGTTGTAAAATCGTCAAGATTGATAAATCCCAGTTTACATTTGGACGGTCACTCAACTATGGCTGCGAAGCGGCAAATGGACGTTATCTGGTACTGATATCCGGACATTGTATACCGGTGGGAAATAACTGGCTGCGCAATCTGTGCAAGCCATTGCAAGATGATATGTGTGACTATGGCTATGGTCGCCAGATTGCGCGGGAAGGCTATTCCAAATATTCGGAGAAATGTCTGTTTCTCAAATATTTTCCAGATGGGTCAAAGCTGCCCCAAGGTGATTTTTTCTGCAACAATGCGAATAGCGGACTGCGGAGAGAAACTTGGGAAAAATACCGGTTTGATGAAGAAGTTACTGGCCTCGAGGATATGGTATTGGCCAAACAACTGTGGCAGAATGGCGGCAAAATTGGTTATGCCTGTGATGCCATTGTTGAACATATACACGAGGAAAGCTGGGCGCAAATTAGACGTCGATATGAACGCGAGGCGATTGCTTTGCAGGGGATTATGCCTGAAATACACATCAGTTTTTCGGATTTCCTGAGATATACCGCAACTGGTGTCTTGTTTGATAGTGCGGCCGCGTTGCAGGAACGTCGACTTCTCAAGTATATTGGCGAAATCATCATGTTCCGGACAATGCAATATTGGGGGACGTGGCGCGGCAATAACGATCATCGCAAGCTTTCCCGCGAAGCGAAGGAAAAATATTTCTATCCCCGATCTACGGAAAGGTCATCATCACGTGGTTCAGAATTTTCAAACCGTCGCGCTCCTGCCGATGAAGGCGCATAGCGAACGGGTTTCCGGCAAGAATTTCAGAGAATTTGCCGGCAAACCGCTTTTCCGTTGGGCGCTTGACGCGCTGCTCGGAGTCGGTGCGATTGATGCGGTTGTGATAAACACGGATGCGCGTGACATTTTGGCCGACAACGGTTTGCACGATGGTGATGCCGATGGCCGTATTGTCATCCGGGATCGCAAACCGGAAATTTGCGGGGACTTCGTTTCGATGAACCTGGTGCTTGCCGACGATATTGATGCTGTAACGTCGAGAAGCTACGTCATGACCCACACAACCAATCCTTTGCTGCGGAGCGCGACGATTGAGCGAGCTCTGGCTCAATATAGTCACTCCAAGGAGAAGCTTGGGGCAGATTCGCTCTTCTCCGTGAACAAGGTGCAAACTCGATTTTACCGTGAAGATGGATCCGCAGTAAATCATGACCCGGACAATTTGATCCGCACTCAGGATCTGGAAGCCTGGTTCGAAGAAAACTCCAACCTCTATATCTTCAATCGCGACAGCTTCGCAAAAACCAATGCGCGTATTGGCGCAAAACCTGTGATGTTTGAGATGGATATAACTGAATCCGTCGATATCGACGGACAGCCCCAATGGGACATGGCTGAAGCAATGGCGCTTTATCCGCAGGATAAAGCCGGATGAGCGATCGCAAAAAAATTCTCGTCACTTGCCCACCCATGCTCGGTCTGATTGACGAATTTGCCGATGATTTTGACGCGAAAAACCTCAATTTTGTTGCGGCTTCGGTCGTGCAAGTGATGAGCGAGGCCGAGCTGATCGATATGCTGCCGGCCTATGATGGTTGGATTATCGGCGATGATCCAGCCACCGCTGACGTTCTGGAAGCTGGGGTTGCTGGCAAATTGCGCGCGATTGTCAAATGGGGCGTCGGTGTCGACAATGTTGATTTTGATGCTGCGAGCCGGCTCGGCCTGCTATCCACCAACACGCCTGGAGTTTTTGGAAGAGAAGTCGCGGACCTAGCCATGAACTATGTCGGTGCTCTTGCCCGTCAGAGCTTCTACATCGACCGGGAAATCAGGCAGAATTGCAGTTGGCCGAAACCGGCAGGCATATCGCTGGCGGGCAAGAAGGTGGGCCTCATCGGCTTTGGTGATATTGGTCGCAACACAGCTAGGCGGATGCTCTCCGCGGACATGGAGGTCTCTGTCTATGATCCTTATTTTCAAGCGGTTGAGGGACTGAACGTCACACCTGAACAATGGCCGGAAGGGCTATCGGGACTCGATTTTCTCGTCTTTACCGCTCCGCTCAATGACCAGACTCGGCATATGTTCCATCGCGGATTGCTCGATCAGGTGAAACCAGGTGTGCGCATCGTCAATGTCGGTCGGGGGCCAGTGATCGAAGAGCAGGCGCTGATTGACGGTTTGAAAAATGGATTGATCCATTCGGTTGGACTGGACGTGTATGAAGTTGAACCCTTTCCATCGGACAGTCCGCTGCGGGAATATCCATACAATGTGTTTGGCAGTCACAATGGCTCCAACACCGTCGATGCCGTACAGCGCGTGAGCCGCATGGCAATCGACATGATCGCGGGGTTCTTGCAAAATGACTAAACCAGCAGCTCTCGTCACCGGTTCCAACGGCGGCATCGGTCAAGCGATCGTTACTGCGCTGCATCAAGCAGGCTGGTTCGTGATCGGCGTGGACCGCAGTCCCGACAATCATTCAAAATGCGATGATTTCATTCATTACGATCTCGCGGATTGTTGTGAAGAAGCCGATTTTCAGACAAACTGCATTGACGCAATTGTGGCAGCGGCGGGTGATCACCCGATCAAAGCTGTGGTGAACAACGCAGCGGTTCAGATTTTGGGATCTACAGAGGAAATCAAAGCGGATGAGTGGCACGAAACGCTGAAGGTGAATTTGAGCGCGCCCCTGCTTATTTCACAGGCGCTATTGCCACATTTGCGCGAAGCCAAAGGCTCGATCCTCAATATCGGCTCTGTGCATGCACAAGCGACCAAGAAGAGGTTCGTCGCCTATGCGACCAGCAAGGCTGCGCTACATGGCCTGACTCGTGCCCTTGCCGTTGATTTGGGCCCGGAAGTACGTGTGAACTGCCTGGCACCCGCCGCTATTGCAACGGACATGCTAAAAGTCGGCTTTGAAGGTAAAGAAAAGGAATTTGCTGCGCTGGAGTCTGCTCATCCGGCGGGTAAAATTGGTAGCTGTGAGGATGTTGCGCAAGCTGCCCTGTTCTTGCTTTCCGCCAACGCCTCTTTTGTGACGGGCAGCTGCTTCTACCTAGATGGTGGAATATTGGCTCGACTGCACGACCCGGCATGATGCCGGATGTAAACCATGCCGGAAATTATCGTGCGCGGCTGGGCGAGGCAGCCTATTGGAGTGTCAACGCCAGTGCCCTGCTTTGGGTTGATATCAGGGGCAAGAAAATTGTGCGCTATTGTCCTGAAACTGAAATCGAGCGGCTTTGGTCTTTGGACGAGCAAATCGGTTGCATTGTAGATGATCCCGCAGGATCCAGTTTTCTGGCGGCCATTCAATCCGGATTTGTTGCGATCACATTGCCCGACAGTTCGCCTGACGCAATGATCAGGAAAATCTGCGATCCCGAAAATGAAATTCCAGCCAATCGCTTTAATGACGGAGCCGTTGATCGCGATGGAAATTTTTGGGCGGGTACAATGGACGATGCCGAGAAAACCGACAGCGGTAGCTGGTGGCGATTGGATCCAAATGGACGGGTGGACAAATTGCTTTCCGGTTTCAAGGTAACGAACGGACCAGCCTTTTCACCGAACGGCGAGTATGTTTTTCTCACCGATTCTGCAAAGCGGACAATTTTTCGCGGGCAATATGACAAATATAGCGGGATTCGCAAGATAACCAACTGGGCGCAATTCGGCGAGAACCATGGATATCCGGACGGCATGACATTTGGCCCGGACGGAAACCTGTGGGTCGCGTTTTGGGATGGAGCGTGTGTCCGGGCACTGGATTCAGAAGGGCATATTGTCAAACAAGTGGACTTGTCGGTTGAGCGCCCAACCAAGATCGCATTTTCGCCTGACGGGACCGCTTACGTTACAAGCGCTATGGTTGCTCTTCGGGAGGCCGGAGCAAACGGTCGTTTGCTATCGTTCCGAGTGGACTGACAGAAGCGAGGGGCACCAGCAAAAATGTAATGGTAACTGCTATAGTGAAATTATAGAATAGTACGCCGTCCAACATAGAAAACGCTAGCATCGTGCTCGCACCGATCAACCCAAAAGTCCTCAATCCGCTATCGATTTTACTGGTCAGTAACAAACGGAAATATGCTAGCGCGAGCAGGAGCAGCATTGCAGAGCCCCCGAGCAATCCCCAATCGAATATGAATTGGAGCACGCTATTATGGGGATGTTTAAAAAATCCTTCTGCTGCGGAATTGATCCGTTGGAACTGTAACCCTCCGTGACCCAGCCAAGGGTGCTCGCCGATCAGCCGAATTGTCTCCAGCCAGATGTCGGTGCGGCCGGACGACAATTCGGATGATTCTCCGCTGCCTTTCCAGAAACGTTGAATGGCGCCGAACCAACCTATTGCGGGCGCGGGCAATATGATCGACAAGCTAGCGCCGGCGGCAATTGCTGCGCCAGTCCGCTGCCAGAATTTGCGATTGCGCAAATGTTGTGAGAAAAGCACCGAAATCACGATCGCGACGAAGAGGGCGGCCACTGGTCCGCGTGATCCCAACCACAACATCGCAGCTGTGTTGACCAAAAGTGCCGCCATATGCAGTTTGATTTGGAATCTGGGCCAAATTGCTAGGCTGGCTAAGCCCGCGGCAATGGCCGGTGCAAAAATATATCCGGTATGCCGGATGTGGGCATATCCTGGGAGACTGCTTTTCCAGTCAAATCCTGAATCCACGCCGATGAATATGACAAATGCGATTAGTGCGGTTCCAGCGAGTGCGGTTGAGAAGGCGAGGGCAAGGCAAAAATTCCGGACCATAAACTCGCGATCCTCCGCGTGGCATCGAATGAGGTGAACAACACTAGTAGCGAACAACAGATGGACGATCCAGTTGATCGCGGACGCCAGCGCTTGTCCTGGAAACGTAGCGAGGACAGACGCAGCGATAACGGTCACGATCCATCCACCGATCAAAAGTTGTAGAAACTTTGAGAGCTCGCCGAACATGCTCGCTGGACCCATTTTGTGCAACAGCGCGATAAATATCACCGCGAGTTCGAAATAGAGGGAAGGCAACCAATAGATGCGCCAACTCAATTGCCAAGTTGCAAAATCACCGTCAGACGATGTCAGAACCAATATTCGGAATAGTGGTATGAGCGCCAGCAATATAAGCCAATTGCGACCTAGAAAATTGACCAAGGCCGATCGGCTGTCATGCTTTTGCCATTTTTGCGCCTCCAATGCAGCTTCCTCCGCGATCACAATATCAACTGGCCAACCGCAATCCGCTTACCGCTTCCCGATTGTCCGGCTGATCCGGCCAGATCCCGCGTGTATCATAGACCACCTTGCCCGCGCGTTCATCAAGCGGGATGGATTTGAACATGTCGTGATCGGTGAGCGTGATCATGATCGGGCAGGTTTCCAGCGCCTGATCGATATCGATCAATTCCGCACCGGTGCCTTCGAAGGCTGTCGGCAGTTCGCTCGCATAAGGCTCGACAATCTTGACTCGTCCGGCATAGCGTCTCGCCAGCTTGGCGGCGATTTTGAGAGCAGGGCTCTCGCGAAAATCGTCGATATTGGCCTTGAATGCCAACCCGAAGCACGCGATTGATACCCCGGGCAGCTCATCGATCAGCAGCGAGGCCTGCTCCAGCACATGGCCGGTCTTTCCGTCATTCACTTCGCGGGCGATACGGATAAGTGGTGATTGCTCGGGGGCGCTGTGGATGATGAACCAGGGGTCGACCGCAATGCAATGCCCCCCGACACCAGGGCCGGGCTGCAAGATATTTACGCGCGGATGCCGATTGGCGAGACGGATAACCTCCCATATGTCGAGGTCCATATGATCGGCGATGATCGAAAGCTCGTTGGCGAAGGCAATATTGACGTCGCGGTAGCTATTCTCGACCAATTTGGTCATTTCCGCAGCGCGCGCCGATGTTGTTACCAGTTCTCCGCGGACAAACCTGCGGTAGAAGCCGAGGGCCTTTCGCGCACAGCGCGGTGTGATACCGCCGATGCTGCGGTCATTCTGGATCAATTCCTCGAGGATTTTCCCCGGCAGCACACGTTCCGGGCAATAAGCGATGGCAATGTCGGGAATGTTGTTCGCGAGTCCCGGTACCCTGAGGTTCGGGCGCAATTTTGCGATCAAATCCCGCATTTTCTCGGTCGTGCCAACGGGGCAAGTCGATTCGAGGATGACGGTGTCACCCGCTTTGAGGGCTGCTGCAATATTGGTCGCCGCTTCCATGACATAGCTGGTATCGGGAATATGGTTTTCCCCGAATGGGGTCGGAACCGCAATGACGAAAACATCCGATGGCTCGACCAACAATGACGCGCGAAGCATCCCGCGGGACACAACCCCTTGCACCAGTCCATCAAGATCCACTTCTTCGATATGAATCTTGCCGGAATTGATGGTTTCCACGACCTGTTCGTCGATGTCTATGCCGAGAACCGGGCATCCCGATCGAGCGATGACCGCAGCAGTAGGCAGGCCGATATAGCCCAGTCCCATGACGCAGACGCTTGGTTTTTCTTCCGATAGCATTTTTGAAGCCACTCCGCAGGGCGCCCATCCGGCGCGCTTTACATGCAGGGAAACTAGACAATCATAGTAAATATTTAGGTAATTTGATGCCTGGACCGGAAATTTTCAGGCAATGAGGCTGTTTTCGATGATGTCGGCAATCCGATGGCTGGCCGTTCCATCACCGAAGGGATTGTGCGCGCGTGCCATCGCAAGATAGTGGTCTTCGTTGTCCAGAAGCTTGTTGGCTTCCGCTATAATCATGTCGCTATCGGTTCCGACCAGCTTCGCGGTTCCGGCTTCAATCCCCTCCGGCCGTTCCGTAGTATCGCGCATCACGAGCACTGGTTTGCCTAGGGCCGGGGCCTCTTCCTGGACGCCGCCGCTATCGGTCAGCATGAAGCTGCAATGGTGGAGTAGGCTGACGAAATTGGGATAGTCCAGCGGTTCGATCATCGCGACATTGTCAAGACCTTCCAATGCGTTCTGCATGATTGCCCTCACATTGGGGTTGAGATGGACAGGAAAAATCAGGGCAACATCATCCCGCTGAGCGATTGTTCGAAGCGCGCTGGCGATATTGGTCAATCCGTCACCCAGATTTTCCCGGCGATGGCTGGTCACACCGATGATTTTGCGGTCACTGAATTTTTTATATAAACTATTAAGATTAGCATCCAAATGGTCTGTATTACTGATTTTATTCGCTGAGATAAGAAGGGCGTCAATCACCGTATTGCCGGTGATGTAAATCCGCTCGGCAGGAATGTTTTCTTTTTTGAGCGCATCTGCCGACGTCTGTGTCGGTGCAAAATGCTGGTCGGCAATCGTCCCGATGATCTTGCGGTTCACTTCTTCGGGCCACGGGTGATAGATATTGTAGCTGCGCAGACCGGCTTCGACATGGCTGACGGGAATCTGTCGGTAATAGGCAGCCAGAGCACCACACATGGCGGTCGCCGTATCGCCCTGGACCACCACCCGCTGGGGTTTGGTTTCGTCCAGTATTTTACCGATTCCGGACAATAATCTGCCAGTAAGATCGTCAAGGCTTTGGTCGGCCTTCATCAGGTCGAGATCAAAATCAGGCCGGATATGGGCAATCTTCAGCACCTGGTCGAGCATTTCACGATGCTGGGCCGTTACGCAGGACAATGTTTCGAGGCAGTCTCGAGCCGACAAGGCCTGGACGACCGGAAAAAGCTTGATTGCTTCCGGTCTGGTACCAAAAATGATCAAGACTTTCGGTTTATTTGATGCCTGTGCTGTCATTCCGGTTGTTTATCCGTTTTTGGCTAATATTTTTATAATGATATCTTCTGGAAAAAGCATTGACCCATGCATCCGGCTAGACCAATCGGATTTTCGTGCAATGGTTTGAACTCAAAAACTGGCTGGAACTGTCAACAGGACTGGACCGCGACTCCCTGCATATTTATGCGGGTGTCGGGGTTCAACTGGCTGTGGCATTTCTGCTCAGGCGTTCACTCGCCAGCCCAATCCCGTGGTTGTTCGTCGCAGCCGTTGCGTTGGCCAATGAATATTATGATTATGCCTTTGTTCCGGAGGCATTGCACGGCAATCCAGATTATTATGAGGAAGCGGTCAGGGATGTCTGGAACACTCTGCTATTGCCGTCGGTGCTCTTGGTGATTGCCAAATTTTACCCGAATTGGCTAACCGACAGGCTCGACAGAGATAAGGTGACTGATGAACTGAATGAGACCACTCGTTCAATTTAGGTTCTGACTCTGGTCTTTTTCCTCAAGCTTCTGAGCCATTTTTTTTACATTCTGCGACTGACCACGGGGCAAAACCACGACTTTGTTCCCATGGGTGACGATAATCAGATTTTCTACGCCAAGAACCGCGATTTCGAGTTCGTGACTGTGGATCAGATTGTTGCTTGAACCAATTGTTTCGGCCTTGCCGAATATGACATTTGAATCCTGATCCTTGTCGCAGATATCAAACAGGGAGTCCCAGCTGCCCACATCTGACCAGCCGGGGCTGACTGGTGTAACCGCGATTTTTTCTGCTCTTTCCATTATCGCATAATCAATCGAATCAGAAGGCGCCGAAGCAAATGCGTCCAGACCGGGATAACAAATCTCGTTCTCCATCCGTTTGCTGTTCATCGCCAATTTGCAGGCGTTGAGCATTTCGGGGGCATATTTCTCCATGGCCGCCAAATAGTTGTCGGCCCGAAACAGAAATATTCCAGCATTCCAGTAATAGCCGCCGTCCTTGAGCATTTTTTCGGCTTTCTCCGGATTTGGTTTCTCGACAAATCTTTTGGCCGCCAGACTTCTGGTGCTTCCGACTATTGCATCGCCCCGCTGGATATATCCGTATCCTGTTGCCGGTCCGGTGGGTTCGATACCAAATGTCACCAACCAGCGGGATTGCGCGACTGAAATTGATTCCTGTACGGCTTTTTGAAATGCGGCGACATTTTTTATCATATGATCGCTTGGCATCACCAGCAACAAATCGGTCGGGTTTTCGGCAGCAAGCGCGGCAAGCGCAATGGCCGGAGCGGTATTGCGAGCGCAGGGTTCCAAGATGAAGGCGCCCGGTGTCGCACCCACCTCCCGCATCTGTTCCTCCATGATTTTCGCATGGTTGGCAGAACCAACAATGATCGGATTTCGATATATTCCACTGTCCGCGCAGCGCTGGAACGTCAGCTGAAACATGCTGAGCGGACCCAGAAGATTCAGGAATTGCTTTGGTTTCTCCCGTGTCGAAAGCGGCCACAATCGAGTGCCGGAACCACCGGATAAGATGACAGGAGTTACGAGCGCTTTTTGTGGCATGATCAATATCTCACCTCTTCGTGCAAGCGATGAGGGATTTTTTGTTCTTGGAAAGATCTATGTCCGACAATCGCGGGCAAATTCCACATTCCCCGGCCTTGATCAATTTGCCGCGGACGGTGACCGCCCCTTCCAACGGGATGACTTGCCATTCATTGCTTGTCGTCTGCGACAATATGGTGTCGTCAGCTCCGACAATCTGGAACAATTCAAACGGTGAGCCGGCTGAAAGGCATATCGATTGGTCGGACGGGACCTCTTGACTAAATTTCATGTCATAGGGTGATAGCTTGGCCACCGCCATTGCTTCATCCAGATGGAGCTCGCGAGGGCGTCCATAGTCGTATATGCGATAGGTAATATCGACGTTTTGCTGGATTTCGACAACCGAAATACCGGCTCCGATTGCATGAATCGTTCCCGCCGGAACGTAGTAAAAGTCACCCTTACTGGTTGGTTTCCAGTCAATAAGTTGCTCGATTTCGCCCAATATTGCAGCGGTTTTCAGCTTGGTCGCGCTCACCTTTTTTTTCAAACCAAGGCCCAATACGGCACCTGGCTGCGCATCCAGTATATACCAGCATTCTTCCTTGCCGTGGGGCAACCCAATTCTGCGTGCCTGTCTGTTGTTTGGATGCACTTGGATGGACAGCTTCTCACTGGTGAAAAGATATTTGGTCATCAGTTGGGGCGTTATGCCCTTGGGGGCTTCAAACCAGATTTCACCAATTTTTTTTTCACTTTTGATATCAAAAATGTCAGGTAATACTTTCTGACCCCACGGTTTTTCGACAAATTTCCTTTTTAATTTCATGATCTGGATCCGAGGGTCACGGGTTACGTCCGATGCTCGTGTATGCCAAACATGTTTGCGCGACTTCTGACGGGTTGTAAATATTTCGCAAGTCGACCAGCACGTTGCCTTTCATGACTTGCGAAAGCTTCTTCAAATCCAGGGCTCGGAAAGCATCCCATTCGGTCACAATGACGACGGCATCGGCTTCTTCCGCAGCTTGGTAGCTGCTGTCTGCCATCTTCACGGTAGGCATGATTTCCTGCGCCAGTTTCATGCCTTCCGGATCATAAGCTGTCACTTCTGCTCCACCCTCGATCAATATCTGGGCGATCGCGATGGACGGCGCATCTCGCATATCATCGGTATTGGGTTTGAATGTGAGTCCGAGCAAAGCCACTTTTTTGCCGCGGACATCACCGCCGAGCGCATCGATGACTTTGCGGCCCATGGCGCGTTTGCGCTGGTCATTCACTTGCACGACCGCTTCGACGATGCGAACCGGACTATCATTGTCCTGCGCTGTTTTCATCAAAGCCAGAGTATCCTTGGGAAAACAGCTGCCGCCATATCCCGGGCCGGCGTGGAGGAATTTTGATCCGATCCTGTTATCCAGACCGATCCCGCGGGAGACTTCCTGAACGTCGGCGCCGACTTTTTCGCAAAGATCCGCGATTTCATTGATGAATGTGATCTTCGTCGCGAGAAAGGCATTAGCTGCATATTTGATCAATTCCGCCGTGCGTCGGCCGGTAAATAATATTGGTGATTCATTGAGGAAAAGTGGGCGGTAAATCTCGCTCATTACATCTTTCGCCCAGTCATCCTCCGTTCCGATGACAATACGATCAGGTCGTTTGAAATCACGAATGGCCGCACCTTCACGCAAGAATTCGGGATTGGAAACCACGGAAAAACAGTCTCGTGGTTGCTTCTTCTCGAGTATATGCTCAACTTCGTCGCCGGTTCCCACAGGAACGGTCGACTTGGTTATGATCACCGTCGGTTTGGTGATCGAATCGGCGATTTCTTCGCTCGCCGCATAGACATAGCTGAGGTCAGCATGGCCATCGCCTCTTCGTGAGGGCGTTCCCACTGCGATAAAAATCGCGTCACATTCCTTCACGGACGCCGCCAGATCGGTCGAAAAGGACAAGCGATTCGCATCAACATTGCGTTTGACCAAATCAGCCAGCCCCGGTTCGAAAATCGGCATGACATTCTTGTTAAGGTCCGATATTTTTTTCTCGTCTTTGTCGACGCAAACCACATCATGCCCGAAATCAGCGAAGCAGGCGCCAGATACCAGGCCAACATAGCCAGAACCAATCATTGCAAGTTTCATTTAAATCCCTCGAATATTTTTCGTCTTACCATGAAAATCTGGCGGCTTGTGGCCCGTTGGCCAACACAGGTCAAGTTTGGCCCAATCGGCTCGTGTTCGAATGTCTTTTACAAGAGATTGTGTAAAGGCATTTTTGAATGACAATCGGAAGGCGTCCCAATCCAGTTTTGTCATTATCAAATTTTGACAAAGGTCCGTTAAATAACCATTTTTAAAGTTCTTGGCCAAATCGGTTCTGATCGGTAAATATGTCATTCGCTGTCGCAGCTTTGGAAATCAAATGCCAGTTTTGAGAATTAAATGATTGAGAATGTCACCACCTTTGTCACATCTTTGCTGGAAAGAGCCGCCCGGCTAGCGCGCTGGCAAAAAAAGGCTATCGTGTTCCTGCTCGACATTTTGCTTTGTGTCCAGTCGATCTGGATAGCCTATTCTCTTCGTATTGGCGTTTGGGTCTTGTGGGATATTGCAGTTCAGAAAATCGTGCTGGCCTGTCTCTTGACGATGGTTCCCGTCTTTGTTCTGAGTGGCGTTTATCAAGCAATTTTCCGCTATGCAGGCACCGGAATGATGAAAACACTGGTCCGTGCTTTCGCAATTTATTCTGTTGTGATCGCAACTATTTTCGCGGTGATCGGGATAGATGGTGTGCCGCGAACAATTGGGGTTATTCAACCGGTTGTCTTTTTCATTTTGGTTGGCTTCGCAAGAGTTACGGCACGGTATCTGATGGTTGATATCCTCGGCCGCAATCGGTTTGCCGGCGAGGTGAAAAATGTCCTGATCTACGGTGCGGGCAGCGCGGGGCAACAACTTGCCGCCTCAATGCGGTCACAACCAGCGATGCGATTGTGCGGCTATGTTGATGATGATCGACGGTTAAATGGCCAAAGGCTGGATGGAGATAAAGTTTTCTGGAGTGGGCATCTGCCGGAACTGATCAAGAAACGGAATATAACCGATATCCTTTTGGCTTTGCCAAGAATCAACCGCAAGAAGCGCCGCAAGATTGTGGAACAAATTCGCGAATTCAAGGTGCACGTTCAAACATTGCCGAATATGCAGGAAATAATCTCCGGCAAAATAGCATTCAGTGATATTCGTGAGCTGGACATCGAAGACTTGCTTGGGCGAGAGCCGGTTCTGCCTAATGAGCTGCTGTTCGGAAGGACAATTGTCGGCAAGACAGTTCTGGTGACGGGAGCCGGGGGGTCTATCGGTGGCGAGCTTTGTCGACAGATCGCAAAATCGGGAGCACATCGCCTGATATTATTGGATCTGTCCGAATTTTCTCTCTACCAAATTGAAAAAGAACTGAAAAACTTGGTGGCCAGTCAAGGTACGTCGAAGCTGCAGTTGATTCCGATTCTGGGCTCAGTCGTTGATGCCGACCGACTGGGCGAAATATTCTCAGAGTGGAAGCCGGATACAGTCTTTCACGCGGCGGCCTATAAGCATGTGCCGCTCGTAGAGGCTAATCCGATCGAGGGAATTCGCAACAATATATTGGGAACGCAAAATCTGGCAGCAGCAGCTGAAGCCGCAAGAGTGGGCAATTTCATCCTGATCAGTACTGACAAAGCCGTTCGGCCGACCAATGTAATGGGCGCATCCAAACGAGCCGCAGAACAGGTGATCCAGAATTTCGCCGAGACTGCCAGTGCTACCAGGTTTTCCATGGTTCGGTTTGGCAATGTCCTTGGTTCCAGTGGCTCAGTCGTTCCACTATTCCGCAAGCAGATCGAGCAAGGCGGTCCAATCACTCTGACAGATCGTAATGTCACCCGTTATTTCATGACCATACCGGAGGCAGCTCAATTGGTTATTCAAGCTGCAGGCATGGCAAAAGGCGGTGAAGTGTTCGTGCTCGATATGGGCAAATCCGTAAAAATTCTGGACTTGGCAGAGACGATGGTTCGGCTTTCAGGATTGACCGTACGTGATGAAGTTAACCCTGACGGCGATATAGAAATCGTCGAAGTTGGACTGCGTGCAGGTGAAAAGCTCTACGAAGAATTGATTATCGGAAACGATCCACAATCCACTCAGCACCAACGAATCATGAAGGCTCACGAATCCTACCTTGCTTCAGATGCGCTCAATGATCTGATCGCGAACCTGATGAGCTGTCGCGACCCGGATGATGCAATCACAATGCTCAAGTCTGTGGTGCCGGAATTTGTTCACGGGAGAGACAATATTATAATGGAGAAAGCTTCCTAAATAGAGCGACTTCAGCATTAAAACTGTCGTCTTTTCCGACTGATTTGTCAGAGCTTGAGCAGCCCAAACGGCACAATTCGGTTTTGGGCATCGTGGCCGATATCCGACCGGCCCAGATAGGCGATGCCATTGTGCCGGGCCCAGCGCTTGGCAATCGCTTCCGGATATTCGCCAAATGGCCGATCATTTTCGGGAATATCGCTGACCCGGCCCAATTTAATACCGGACAGGCCGTGATCCGCCAGATTGCTGCACAGGTGAAACATGGCGCGATCAAAAGCGTATAAATATTCAGATATCTCTTCAACAATGAGAATGTGATCCCGTAGATTCGGCATCAGATCCGTGCCGGTCATCATGGCGATGGTCATCAAATTGAACGCGGCGTGTTTCTGACCGTCGATCAGACCAGGTTCCAAGGCAGTTTGTCGCCTGTGCACTATCCAGTCCAAAGCCCTTCGAACAGCCTCGTCGCCGCCCGCTCTTCCGATATCAGACGGCATGGGTCCGTGTACGACTTCGCCGATGCCCGCACGGTAGAGCGCTCCCAGCAGATTTCCCGCATCACTATATCCCAGATATGTTTTGCGTCGTGCGCCGCTGTCCAGTCGGCCGATGGCGGCTCCCGCTATACGTGCGGCACCATAGCCGCCGCGGGCAAACCATATCGCATCAATGGTCGGATCGTTAGCCAAAGCGACGAAACTGTCGGTGCGTTGTTCATCGCTGCCTGCAAAATGTCCCTGTTCGAAAAAGCACTGCTCATCGAATATCAATTCGGCCTGCGGATGGCTCTCTGCCGCGAGCACGATAACGCTGTCGGCCCCTTCCTGCGTAAAGGGGGTCGAGGGCGCACAAATACCGATGCGAACTGGTAAAGAGATCGATTTTGTTCCTTGCGCCATTGCCAAACAGACAGAGAAGCAATAGCGCGAAAAAATGAGTGAAGACAAATCCTATTATTTTTGTGGAATCGGTGGTTCCGGAATGTTGCCTCTGGCAATGATCGTCAAAGCAGCGGGCGCACGGGTCGCTGGATCCGACCGGGCGTTGGACCAGGGGCGACTGGCCGCCAAGTTTCAATGGTTGCGGGACCGCGGAATCAAACTATTCCAACAGGACGGCAGCGGTTTGGTCGATAGCGATCAGATATTGGTCGCTTCCGCCGCGATTGAAGACAGCGTTCCGGACGTGGCACGCGCAATCGCACTGGGTTGTAAGCGAATGACCCGGGCGGAACTCTTGGCAGAGCATTTTAACGCAGCGCCGCGCAGCATCGCGGTTGGCGGAACCAGCGGCAAGTCTACCGTCACCGGAATGCTCGGCTGGATGCTGACCGAGGCGGGTCGTGACCCTACGATCATGAACGGTGCGGTGATGAAAAATTTCGTTGATGATGACGCCCCGTTCGCCAGTTCGCGCGTCGGGGAAGGCGATCTGATGGTCAGCGAGGTTGACGAAAGCGATGGTTCAATCGCTCTGTTCAAACCTGAAATTGCGGTGCTCAACAATGTCAGTCTGGATCACAAAAGCCTAGAAGAGCTGAGAATATTGTTCGGAGACTTCATCGCCGAGTCGCGGCACGCGATCTGGAATTATGACGATGAAGAATCGCGGATGCTTGTTGCTTCTCGCAGTCCGTCAAAAGAGTGCAGCTTTGGGTTTTCCGAAGGCGCGGAATATCGTGCTTCGCAAGTTCAGGAAAAATCGCTTGGCAGCAGTTTTACGATGCAGACCGCTGGCACAGATTATCGGATCGCTCTGCAAGTGCCCGGCAGGCATAATATCGCCAATGCGCTCGCGGCCATAGCGGCTGCCTGTGCGACCGGTGTTCCGGTCGATCAGGCGATAGCGGCGATTAAAACGTTCAAAGGCCTGGCTCGCCGATTCGATATTATTGGAACCGAGAACGATATTACCGTGATCGATGATTTTGGCCATAATCCGGACAAAATAGCTGCGACGCTTTTGACCCTGAAAGCTTTCCCCGGTCGGGTAGTGGCCTTTTTTCAGCCGCACGGATTTGGACCGATCAAAAAAATGGGTGCAGAACTTGCTGAGGTGTTCTCCGAAAATCTCGACGGCGACGACCGCGTCATTCTGTGTGATCCGGTGTATTTTGGCGGTACGGTTGATCGTACTCTTGGCAGCGAATCCATCGTCGATGCGATAACCGCCGCCGGTGGCTTGGCAGAATATTTCGCCGCAAGGCAGGACTGTGGTGACCGGATAGTGGACATTGCAAAAGCGGGTGACCGTATCGTTATCATGGGCGCGCGTGATGATACATTGCACGGCTTTGCACAGTCCATTCTTGCTGCAGTCACGAAAAATCGAACAAAATTGCGGTCGAACGTCTGAACAAATCGAACGAAAAAGGCAACCCGGGGGCAGTGCTGTTCCTCAAGATTGCCGTGACCAAATCGGTTCTGGTAATATTGGGAACATAGGGCCCCTGGTTCAGTTCACGCTATCGAGCGCCCGTTTGAGTGCGGCAAGCATTTTTTCGCGATCCTGATTGGACGGTTGCTTGATTATTTTTTCTTCCACTTCTGCGCGCAACGCAGCGAGTTTGGATATCCAGTCTCGCGAGGCGGTCAGATCCGCAGCATCCGCGCGACCCGCAGACTGGGAAGTGGCTGGCTCGGCCGGACGCAATGCCCATGTCTCGCCTAGCGCTGGAATAATAGCAGCCGGTAGATCCGGAATCTTGCCCAGAGATTCAGCAAGGCCTGTGAGTGCGGTTTGATCTCCATGGACCAGAAAGAGCGATCCTCTGATCGGTGTGCGATCCTTGATCCATTCCACCAACCCGCTGCGATCGGCATGGCTGGAATAGCCATCAAGCGACGAAACCTGCGCTTTCACGATAACATCCTTGCCGGAAATGCGGACGCGCCTTGCCCCGTCTCTAAGCACCGATCCCAATGTTCCGGCGACCTGATAGCCTGACAACAACAATCGGGATTGTCGGCGCGGCAGGTTGCGGACCAGATGGTGTCTTATCCGACCACCCTCGCACATGCCTGAACCGGCAATAATAACAATACCGGTCATCCGATTAAGCTTTTTGGATTCCGCCGTATTCTGGATGAACCGGATGTTGGTGCGCTTCAACATGTCCGTGCCGCTGTCCCGGTAGCGCATAACCGCCATCGTCACCTTCTGGGCCAGCGGGGAATCAAGGAACACATTGACCGGTGCGAGCCGTCTGGATTCAAACAAGGCATCGAAATCTTCGAGTATCTCCTGCGTGCGCTCAACCGCAAAGGCCGGGATCAGCACATTGCCGCCTGCCGCGATTACTTCCTCGACATGACGCGCCAGTGTCTCGCGGCGCTCGCTGATCAAAACCAGTTCGCGATCTCGATCGCCATAGGTAGATTCGCAGATGACATGATCATAGCCGCCGATTTCCGAGGCCGTACAATTAATCGCCCGGCCAGGTCCTATGTCGCCCGAGAATAGCAATCGCTGCCCGGCGATATTGATTTCAATCGATGCCGATCCCACAATATGTCGCGCGTCCCAGAAACGGAACGACACACCATTGTCGAGATGGTTTTCCTCGCAATAGAAAACCGGACGGGCGTTTTTGTGCAGTTTCGCGATATCCTTGCTATCATAAAGCGGGACGAACGGGGGCAGACCCGCTCGGTCTGCCCGGCGGTTCCTGCGCTCTACATCCGCCGCCTGCAACTTGGCGGAATCCTGCAAAAGCGGTTTGATGATGTCGGCGCTTGGCGCTGTGCAATATGTCTTCGCCTTGCAGCCGCTGGCGTAGAGATAGGCCAGTCTTCCGCTATGATCGAGGTGTGCGTGGGTCAGCAGCACGGCATCTATTTCTTTGGGATCAAAAGGCAGGTCTTCATGGTTCAGCGCTTCCAGCGAACGCGTGCCCTGAAACATGCCGCAATCTACCAATATCGTCTGGCCCGCACCTTTGACTTCAAAGCAGGAACCCGTAACCGTTCCTGCCGCACCGTGAAATTTTATACTTACGCCACTCATTTATATCTTCCTCTCGGGAAGCATGTTTCCAAGACTAATGCGCGACCACCAGCGGCACCGGGCAATCCCGGAACAGGCTTCGCGTTACGCCCCCAAGCAAGAACTCACGAGCCCTGCTGTGGCCATATGCGCCCATCACCATATAGCTCGCGTCCAGCGCATCGACGGTGGATAGCAGAACCGCCTGTACGGATGGTTTTTTGGCCGCAAGATCATGAATTTTCGATTTTATTCCATGTCGTGATAGATATTCTGACGCATCCAGAGGCGGCAGGTCGTGGTCCTTGTCTTCCTCGACGACGACAATGTGCACATCGCTGGCCAGTTTAAGCAGGGGTACGGCTCCACGTAGCGCATTGCCGGCCTCAAGACTGCCATTCCAGGCAACCACCGCCGGACCAGCCGCATCGAATTTCTTGACGCTGTCCGGCTGAACAACGACCGGAATATTGGTGCCGAGAACCACATCACCCAAAATGCCAAGAGGTATCGTATTATCTTTCACACCGCTGCACGAACTCAGCACCATCACGTCGGCCAGCGCGGAGCTTCTCGATAGTCCTCTGGCCGGTTCTGCATTGGCTTCCTGATAATCCCACGGAACGTCTTCTCCGGCCAGCCGTTTCTCGATTTCTGCCTTCAATTGCGTATCGACTTCTTCCGCATATTTGCTGATGTCGTACATGATGGACATGCCGGTCACGCCATCAAAGGCCATTTGCGGCTGGTAGGGATTGGCGCGCAGGCAATGGAGATGCCCATCCACCGCGCGGGTCAAATCCAGCGCTGCCTGATAACGTGCATCAAAGCCGGAATCGTCATTCACATAAAGCAGCACGGATTTCATCTTGTCTCTCCTGAGTCGGGAAGCGTTCCGGCGATTGTCATATCCTATCCGTCTGGGATTGCTCGATGTATCAGGGATAATACGGATGCAGGAAATACTATCAGCGGGTCCTCCCCCAATTAATGGACGGTCGCTGGGAGAAGTCGGTCACAAACTGGCGATAACGCAAATGATGTGCAAATCATGCTCCAGGTCCTCCGCTAACGCCTGAGGATTCCCGCCCAGCGGAAAGGGTTTAATGGAGGAATTCTTCGCCGAGATACAGGCGGCGCACGGTTTTGTCCTTCAGCATGGCATCTGGCGTACCGCTGAACACGATTTCGCCTTCATGCAGGACATAGACCCGATCCAGCAGATCGACCATCTCACGTACGTTTTGATCGGTAATCAGGATGCCAACATCATGGCTTTCCAGTTTTGCAATCATCGCCTTGATATCCCTCACCGAGAGCGGATCAATTCCGGCAAATGGTTCGTCGAACAGCATGACACTTGGCTTTGCTGCCATTGCCCGGGCAATTTCACAACGGCGTCTTTCGCCGCCCGACAGGGCACGTGCCGGAACTTTGCGGACATATTCAATACTAAATTCAGCCAGCAGATCTTCAAGTTTCTGCGATCGCAACACCGGATCCCGTTCGAACAACTCAAGCACAGTCAGTATATTTTGTTCGACTGTCAGCCCGCGAAAAATGGAGGGTTCTTGCGGCAAATATCCCAGGCCACGAAGCGCGCGCCGGTCAAGGGGCAATTTGGTTATATCATCACCATCGAGAAAAATATGTCCGGAGTTCAGCCGCAACAACCCGAGTATCGAGTAGAAGGTCACGGTTTTGCCTGCTCCGTCCCGGCCGAGCAAGCCGACAACCTCGGACCGTCTGACATCCAGGGAAACGTCTTTCAGGACCGTTTCTCGGCCAAATTTCTTGCTGATCGAGACAACCGAGAGCCCCGCGCTTTCCAGAGCCGGTGTTTTCGCGATATGCGGCAAAGTCGGAAGAGTGATTGGCTTCAATGGTTGGTATCGCCTCGGTCGGAAAACTCGTACGATAAATTGCAAATAGCCGCAACAATATCAGGGAGTTTACGTATATTTCCGTCACCTCTGATCAACTTAATGATCACCCATGACCAATATCGTGAAAGCTGGCATTTACTATTTCGTCGGTATCTTTGCGCTGGGATTTATTTTGGGCACGATGCGTGCATTTTTTCTCGTATCTTATACCGGACCAGTGTTTGCGGTCTTGATTGAAATCCCGCTGATGCTTCTTTGTGCGTGGCTTTTCTGCCGGTTCCTGATCAGACGATTTGAAATCCGGGCCGAAACATATGATCGTCTGGTGATGGGCTTCGTCGCGTTTGCCTTGTTGATCGCGGGTGAGCTGCTGATCGCGGTGCTGCTGCGAGAATGGAGTGTGGCCGAATTTCTCGTGACGTTTGATCTTCCGGAAAACCGCATTGGTCTTGGTGGTCAGATTGCTTTTGCGCTGTTTCCGGTGATACAATCCTATGCCCCGGCCAAGGCCGGGCGTTGAGTTTTCAATCGCCGGACCCGTCCTGGGTTGCAATCGACAGATATCATAAACCGTTAGCCAGGTCATCTCTGAACTTGGGATGCGCGAGTTCGATTAGGGCATCTGCGCGCTGGTTTAGCGACTTGCCTTGCAGATCGGTCCAGCCATATTCTGTTACCACAATATGCGTATCGTTGCGCGGGGTTGTTACAGGCCCGTCCAGCCGGGGGACGATGCGTGAGACAGTACCGTTGCGGGCAGTGGACTGACAGGCGATGATCGACTTGCCGCCTTTTGATGCGGTAGCACCCCGCACAAAGTCGAGCTGACCGCCCGAGCCGCTATATTGCCGACCCATCAGATGTTCCGAATTGCACGCGCCGCCGAGATCGATTTGCAGCGTCGCATTGACCGACACGACATTTTTGTTTTTCGCAATATGCCGTGGATCGTTGACGATATTCACCGGGGCGCTGTGCATCGCGGGATTGTCATCGAGAAAATCGTAGAATGCCTGGTCGCCCATAGCGAAGGTGAAGACGCTGCGCCCCCGATAAGTGGTCTTGGCCTGGTTGGTGACCGCTCCGCACTGGATTAGGCTGGCGAGGGCAGGGGTCATCAGTTCGGTATGGATGCCCAGATCCCGGCGGTCTTTCAGCAAGGCGCATACTGCACCGGGGAGCGCGCCTATTCCCATTTGCAAGCACGATCTGTCGTCGATCATATCCGCGATAATGGCTGCAACCTTTGCATCTACCGCGGATATATTCGGCGCGTGAACCTCGTTAAGCGGCGTATTACTTTCCACGATCGCGTCGATTTCCGAAATATGCAGCAGGGAAGCACCAAACACCCGCGGCATATTGGGATTAACCTCGACCACCAGCTTTTTCGCGCTACGAGCGGCGGCGGTAGAATAGTCATTGCTGGTGCCAAAGGTGAGCCAACCATGCTTATCCATCGGCGACACCGTCGTCACAAAAAGGTCGAGTGCAACCTGCTCTTTGAATAGTTGAGGGGAATCGCTGAACGCGACCGGAACAAATTCGATCGGACTTTTGTCTCCGGGCGCCTGTGCGCTGAGCAACTTCCGTTCGATGGTGCTCAGAAACATGCAGCGCGGGCGAATACGGCCCAAGAGGTCAGGCCGTAACACCGTTTTACCGGCATGATCCATCGAGTGAAAATACCACAGCTTGATATCGTCGACACTTCCATTTTCTGCCAAGTTGGCCAGCGCAGAAAGCAATGCTGGCGGCTCCGCAGTTGCCATGCCCATCGCAATATGCGCTCCGGACCTTAATCCGTGCACCGCCTCGTCGGCGGCTTTGACCCGGGAGCGATATTCGTCAATATGCGTCATTGCCAATGCCTCAAGTTAAATGGAAAAACTGGTCGAAGGATTAGTCCGAGACAAAGAGAGAAAAATCAGTGCCGGAGTCAATAGGTGGTTTTACCTATCCCGGCAGGAAGTCGCAAATCATCGGACCAGGCTGGCACTTGAAAAAGGTAATCACGTCCATCCAGTTCAAGCTGTTTTGTGCAATCCCGGTGTCACCACGCTCATGCTCCGGAAACATGAAATTACGACCCATCCTCCCGCAGCCTGACTCGGGTGCCATTTTCAATCTTTTCGCTCGGGTGAAGAATGACGTATTCATCCGCTTTCAGGCCTTTCAATATTTGCGCGCGCTCGTCGTTCATCCGGCCGATTTTTACCGGCACGAGTTCCGCCTCGCCGCCGCGCATGACAAAGACCGACCACTGGCCCTTGTTCCTGAACAGCGCGCTGATGGGTGTCTGCAAAACATCTTTTCCTTCCCATTCGACGACCCTGACGATGACGCGATAGCCATGGCCCAAACGCTGTCGTGCAGCGAGTGGGTTGGCGAAATCAATTATGACATTCACGCGTTGTTCTTCGACGCCCAGCGCGGAAATCTTGGTGAAACCAAACGGCTCGATCCGTTGTACCTTGCCGGTGAGTGGTTTTTCTCCTCCCCAATTCTTGATCAGCACCCTGCTGCCCGGTTTGATTTTTACAGCATCGCTGGACAGCAGGTCGGTCACAATCTCGATGTCGGCTGGATCACCAATCTCGATGATCGGCGTTCCGGCACTGATCGGTGTTTCGCTTTCATGGGTACGGCGCAGCACCGATCCGCTTTCCGGGGATAAGACGGCAAGGGTTTCGCCGCGGCTGCTGTTGGTGGACGGGGTCATCAGCCGTGCCCGCACCGCGCGGAGTTCGAACCGGGCTGACTCCGCCGCTCCTCGCGCTTCTGTCAATCGGGCAACACTGCCGTCGCGCGCAGCACGGCTGGCATCATGCGCGGTCTTGGTGGCGAAGCCGCGTGCGTAAAGTGCATCGATCCGTTCGAAATTGGCAGCCGCCAGTTTGCGGTCTGCCTCTGCCTGAGCGATCCGGGCCGCCGAAGATTGTACCGCCGCTTCAAGCGATCGGATCTGGGCCCGTGTTTCTGCCTCGTTCCGCGAATTGAGAAAGTCCGGCGGCGCAGGCGTGATCCGGGCTACGACTGTTTTACCCGCTACCACCGGATCCCCGGCGTCCAGATTGATCCTCAACAAATATCCATTGATCGGCGCTGATATGACAAACATGTCGCGGACCCGGGTTTCACCCTCGTCATTGATCGTGACAAGCATCGGCCCCTTGGTGACCTCCGCGACGTCCACGTCAATCGGTGGTGAGCGCAATGCAAAAAATATCGCGAGTACCAGAACGACGATGATGAGGCCGATCAATAGCCGCGGGCCGAGCCGGTTCAGATGTTTCGTCACTATCGCCTTACTCCCTGGTTTTCAGCACATTGACGAGATTAAGCCGGTCCAGCCGCGAGCGGACAAAAAGCGCCGATATCGCGGCAGTGAGAAGCACAATCAGTATAGCGAACGCTACCGTTGCGGCGGAGAGGCCGAACGGGATGATGAACAGATCTCCGCCGATCGATTCGGTGAGATTCCTGGATAGAATATAGCCGAAAAGCGTACCGATGGGCAGACCTGCGATAACCAGCAGCGCCAACTCTCCGAGCAGAATGTAGGAGACCTCGGACCGGCGATAGCCCAGCACCCGAAGCGACACGAGATCGCGTGCTCGTTCGGCCAGGTTGATCCGCGCATTATTGTACACCACACCAAAGACGATCAGCGCTGAAAATGCCGTGTTGAAGACCTGCACGATGCCCATGGTTTCTCCTATGGATTCATCAATCCCGCGCAGCGCCGCATCACGGCCGGAAAATCCGGCGACGACCGGCATGTTTTTCAACCGCTGATATACCGCATCGATCTGTGCCGGATCGACGCTGATAAAAGCGCCGGATGATAGCGGTGCTTCCTGCAGCAACGGTCCGATCAGGTCAAAGTCGATATAGGCCGGGCTGGCCACAGGGCTGCGCAAAACACGGGTGACGGGCACGGTGAAACTGGGCCGCTTGCCGTTGGTAACCTGGACATGCAGCGGATCGCCCGGCTGCAGATCCAGTTCATTGGACAAGCCATGTGAAATCATTAATCCGCGCACCGTCGGCTCCAAAATGCCATGATCCATATCGACCAGCCGGTTCAGATCGCCGCCGGGTTTCATGCCCGTCAGACTCTCTGATTTTGACCGGGTTCCCGATGTCAGTTTGGCGGGAATATAACGAACGGGTTCGACCCGCAGGACTCCCGGTATCCGTTGCAGTTCGAATATGGCGCGCTCGTCCCGCGGCTCGGCGAATACGATGTTCATGTCTGAGCGGTTTGCCTGGTTGAACAGCAAATCAATCATCAGGCCGACATTGTCTGTCGACCCGGCGGAGGTAATATATAGGCCCAGTGCGGCACCAACCCCAAGCGACCCGAGCAGGGAGCGCAATGGTCGGCGAACTATGCCGCGTAAAATGATCCTCGTGGGTTCATCGAGCTTTTTGAGTTTCGCGATAAGCCGCGCAACACCCCCTGAATAATTGGGCGGAACTGGCGGCCGCATGGCTTCAGCAGCGGTCAGCTTGCTGATCCGCTGGACCGTCTGTGCCGCCCCGAGTATCACCACCGCCACGGCGACAAAACAAGACAACAGGATGACGTCGGTCCCGGCGCGGTAGGTCAGAACCGGAAACACGAAAAATTGCTGATAGAGCCCGGCCAGACCGCGACCCATCCAGCTACCTAAAATCAATCCCAGGATCAGGCCGGGGAAGGACAGTACCAATGCCAGCTTGGTATAATGCCAGACAATCTTCCGGTTGCGATAACCAAAGGCTGTAAGCAGCCCGATAATCTCGCGCTCCGATTCCACCAGCCTGGTAAGCACGATATTGATCAGGAAGGCCGCGACACCGAGAAAAATCGGTGGCAGAATGGCCGTCATCGACTGCAATTGCTGGAGCTCGTTGGACAGAAAACGATCCGATAGCTGTTCGGATCTCAGAATCGCACCGCGTCCGCCATATGGCTCCAGCATATTGTCGAGTCGGTCAATCACATTGCGCGCATTGGCACCACGCTCTAATCGAATTAGGGCCTCGTTATAGGCGTTGGTCGAATCGAGCGCGGCCGCGAGATGTTCCTCGCCCATCCACAATATCCCAAAGCGGCGATTGTCCGGGAAAATCTGTCCCGGGCCAAGCGCATATACATATTCCGGTGAAAGTGCCGTGCCCACCACGCGCAGCTTTTGTTTTTTGCCATAGAGAACAGCTTCTATATCGTCTCCCGGGGCGATGCGCGCGGCGTCACTGAATTTCTCGCTGGCGATTACCTCTTCGGGCCGGGCAGGATCGGGCATCCGGCCGCTCCGCAGGACCAGTGCATTGACTCTCGGCATTGCCGAAGACGGCAGAGAGTGAACCTTGGCGGTAATCGGTTCGGATATCCCCGGGACATCAAGCGTCGCACCGGCTGTCAGCCGTCCCTCGACAATTCTGACGCCCTCGATGGCCCGAATATCACCCACCAGACTGGCGGGAAAGCGTGTCGCCGATCCGACAATATCGGCAAAACGATAGCGGTCATAATATGTGTCGCGGCTGGCCTCGAGCGACCGGATCATGCCCACTGACATAACCACCATACCGATGCCTGCCGCGATCACGAGCGCAATCGCCAGCGCCTGTGTGCGCAGCCGCCAGATGTCGCGCAACAACTTGCGATCCAGCGAATCCAGCCAAGTAGGAAGCGCTACCATTTGAGCTCAGCCGGTTTGACACGATCCGGGTTTGCGCGATCCTCAACCAGCGCGCCATCAGCGAAGCGCAGCAGCCGGTCGGCCATATCGGCGATTACGACATTGTGGGTGATCAGTAGCGTTGTTGTGCCGAGCTCGCGATTGACCTGATCGAGCGCCTCCAGCACTTTTACACCGGTCTGGCTGTCGAGCGCGCCCGTGGGCTCGTCGCACAGCATCACCTTGGGCCGCTTGGCGATGGCGCGGGCAATGGCTACCCGCTGCTGTTCGCCGCCGGACAATTGGGATGGGAAGTGATCGAGGCGATTGCCCAGACCGACCATTTCCAATGCCTCCTGTGGCGTCATCGGATCTTCGGCAATTTCGGTGATCAGCGCGACATTTTCTCGAGCCGTCAGCGAGGCTACCAGATTGTAGAACTGAAACACGAAACTGACCGAATTTCGACGATATTCGGTAAGCTGGGATGGCCCCAATGCAGTGAGTTCCACGCCTTCGAAATATACCTGACCGGCAGTAGCATCATCGAGTCCGCCGATAATGTTGAGAAAGGTTGATTTTCCGGACCCGCTGGCACCGAGTAAAACGACCATTGCCGATTTCGGAAGTTCGAGATCCACGCCGCGCAGGGCGTGGACGGCGGTTGGGCCTTCACCGTAGACTTTTGTCAGGCCCCGAACAGAATAAAGAGCGTTGCTGTCTTGATCATATTTCTCGACGGCGGGCAGCGGGCCCATCAGACTTCATGTTTAACGAGCATTTTTGCGAGTGGTTCGGATTCATCCGGCCCAAATGCCTTTGGAATTTCTGCAAGCAATCGCGCGCTCGTTTCGGGTTTCAGATGTTTCCGGATAACGCCTAGTGCGCGCGGCGCGGCGACTAGTATAACGCCCGCTTTTGTTTCTGACGCGATCTTCTCGATCCTTTTGGCCACTTCGGTCACGAACCGGTCTTCTTCCAACTGCTGTAAATCTGTCAACTCATGGGATGACCGGCGTGGGGCCTTGCTCTGAAACGACCGTCCCGGTTTGCCGGCTCCGAGTTCTGAAGTGCGCAGTGAAGGATTTTTTTGTTCCTCGATCAGCTCCAGCACCGGATTAAATGCTTCTCCGATATTCTTGAACATGGCCATGCGGGAGCCATCAACTGCAATCACCTTGCTATCCTTGCGCACCAGCATATCATTCTCCCATCATCTACTTGCCTGCAGACTTTCTACGGTGATAAGATGCTCCGGACGATAGGTATTGTTACGGACCCTGCGATATCAGAGCCTCAGGATGGCAGCATCCTTGTGCGTGTCTTTGCGATGCCTCAGTACCACGGTATTTGTTCCGCCAATTTGAATTTTCAACAGCCGAAGTGATACCGCAATTATCCGCAACATTCAGAAACTCGATACCGTCTATACTTTGTCGGCATAAAGCAGGCGACCCGGCCCCAGTCGTTCCAATATGATCGCCAGATCACTTTCAGAAAAGGCAAAACAACCCTGGCTGCGGCCGAGTTTTCCGTGCGTTCCAACCATCTGTGGTTCAGCATACCACGCGCCATGGATCACGATTGCCCGCGCCTCGGCCATATCATTACTGGGGTCGAGACCCTTCAGCCGCCGGGACGTGCCATGCTTGCCGACATAAGTCTCGCTGATGATGTAGCTGCCGCCGGAAGACGCTTCGGATCCCGGTACATTGGAAAATTCCTGCAGCCAGCCGGTATGTCTGAGGTCAGAGCCTTTGCCATGCGCGACGAGGAAGGACTGGCTGGTCCCGTTGGTCAGGTCGACAATATGAAAACGCTCCTTGGCAGAATGCAGGGAATAGTCGGCGATTCCGATTCTGTCGGTGTGCAATAAGGATGATTGATGTGTCGCCATTGCCGCCTTGGCGCGGTCGATCAGAGAGGGCGGGACAGGTGTCGGCGTGATCGTTGGTCGCGCGGGTACGAGCGTCGCCGCGCTGCTGGCTGCCTGTGACCGGGAACCAAGGCCATAAGCGGCACCGGTGATACCCAGCAGGCTGGCGGTGATAAAATTTCTTCTTTTCATCGTTCGTCTATAGCATTTTTTTCCTGTACGCAGGATTAAGTATCAATACTTATTGCCGGGCCCGCAAATAGGCTGAAGAGGGATCAAATGAGAACATTTTTAGCTATTCTGGGCGGATTTCTGCTTTCCGCTTCCGCCTCGGCACAGACAGAAGATCACTTGATCTGGACCGAAGCCCAGATTGCAGAATTACAGCAATTGGTCGATGCAAGAGCATCCGAGGGTCTTGGAAACTGCTCTATAACCGATTTTGACCAGCCCAATTCCGCCACTGATCCCTTCCGCCGGTCGCGCCTGGCCTCGGTAGCCGCGAACGAGTTGATGATGGCCTATCTTGACGGATGTTCTCCCGCGTCGGCTCGGGCGAAATGGAATATCAGTAGCGATGACCGCTATATCGATACGCAACAATTGCTGCTGAAGGCACTGATCCACAATGATCTAACTGCCTATTTTGACGCGCTTCAACCACGCAATCCCCATTATCAGGCGCTGCGCGCAGCCTATGCAACGGAATCCGACGAAGAGAAGCGCGCAACATTGGCGGTCAATCTGGAGCGTTGGCGCTGGATGCCGCTGGTCATGGGTGATAAATATCTGTTGGTGAACGTCGCCAGTTTCGAAGTGTCTCTGTGGGAAAATCACAAGATAGTCCGGACATGGCCAGTAATCGTTGGCAAGACCAGAACTCCAACACCGGTTATGGAGGCCACGGTGAGCGGCGTGATCCTCAACCCCTGGTGGGAAATCCCGACATCGATTGTTGCGGAAGGCATTGGATCCATGGTGCGCAACAATCCGGCTGCGGCGCGGAGGAAGGGTTATGTCTATCAGAATGGCCGCTATCGTCAGCGCCCCGGACCGGGCAATGCGCTGGGGCAGATGAAACTGGTCATGCCCAACCCCTATAGCATCTATTTGCATGATACCCCGAACAAGAACCGGTTTTCGGAAGCCGTGCGCACCTTCAGCCATGGTTGTATCCGGGTCGGCGGAGCCATTGATCTGGTAAAAACATTGCTCGCCGGATCGGCAACGGAAGCGGAAGTCGACAACGTTCTGGACAGCCGGAAAACTAACAGATTGTCACTAATGAATTCGATCCCGGTCTACATCGCCTATTTTACGGCAGAGGGAGCGGAAGACGGTGCAGTCCTTTATTTTCCTGATGTCTATAAAAGGGATGGTCTGAAACTAGCGCAGAATGAGCCTGTCACCGACTGTGCCGCATAGCTGCGCTTGATGACCGGCGCAGAAGATTCCGGTTCTGGAGGGTCTGGATTTCGGCCAACGGCATCCACTGCCATTCTGATTGCCGGTGTCACTGCAGGTCTGGTAATCTGCTATTTTATCGCCGCGCCGTTTGTACCCGCCATCGTCTGGTCGGTCACGCTCGCGCTGCTTTTTACGCCGCTTCAGGTCCGTCTCGAACCATTGGTCCGGTCGCCCAGTCTTGCGGCCTGTCTGGTAGTTGTCCTGGCCGCGCTGGTGGTTGTAGTTCCTGCAATGATCATATCCGGACTTTTGCTGAATGAAGCGATGCGCGGTGCAGTCCACATGGCGGAGGTTGTTAATCCTGCCACCTGGACGCAACTGGTCGAAGACAACAAGTCGCTGGCCCCCCTGGTTGATCAGATCGGAGGCTGGCTCGATCTGACAGGCTTGCTGAACAACATGGCCGCTTCGTTATCCAAGTGGAGCGCGAGTTTTATCCAGGGCTCGATCAAGGGACTGGTCACCATGCTGGTTGCCTTTTTCTTTTTGTTCTTTTTTCTGCGTGACCGGAAAAAGGTGATTGCCCGGCTGGAGGAGATGCTGCCGTTTTCCGCTTCTGAATTCGCGGTTCTGACCGGCAGAGTATCCGATACGGTCTTTGCGTCCGTCTATGGTACGCTGGTTGTTGCCGCTGTCCAAGGCACGCTCGGCGGCCTGATGTTCTGGTGGCTTGGCCTGCCTTCGCCATTTTTCTGGGGCTTCATCATGGGATTACTGGCAATCGTGCCGTTTCTCGGCGCGTTTGTGATCTGGGTTCCGACCGCGATCATTCTCGCTATTGGCGGTGACCTGATATCCGCGGCCATTCTGGCAATATGGGGCACGGTGGTCGTCGGGCTGATCGACAATATCATCTACCCGATTCTGGTCGGTCGCCGGCTGCGCCTTCATTCCGCGGTTTCATTTGTTGCCATATTGGGCGGACTGGCGCTGTTCGGGCCATCGGGGATTGTCCTTGGCCCGGTGATTTTTGCGATCTCTCAAAGCTTGCTGATGATTGTCCGCCAGCGGATGATGGATAGTTAAGCGTGATCGGGCATGCCCGTCGCGATATGGCTGCCAGAAGGAATGGCGCATCGGCAACATATTGTTGAGAAAGGTGATGTCCGTTCCCTGCGTCAAAATCTGGCATTTTTGATCTCGAGCATGAGCAGCCGCAATGCGTTTCACATATGCAATCAATCCGGTGCCGATGTCAGCCCTGTTTCTGGCGAGAATCTCGGTTTGTCAGAGATTTGCCTTTCCCTGAGTGAGAGGCGAGGGGGCGAATATTTTGAAAGCGGACGAATATTCAGGCCTTTTTGATAACCGTAATCGAATAGCGATATCATGAATTTCTGATCAAAAAGCGGATGCCCCTCGTCAGGAAAATCAAGGCCAATCGTCCATATTGAAAATTGCGTATTATGGCGGCTTGCAAATTCACCATATCCAGCGATGCGTTGCTGGTCCGCCGCCAGCATCGCTGTCGAGAGCGCGCGTTCCATGATGGTGAAGGTGCGCGGCTCGACCACATCGTATCGCGACTGCAGCGTTCCATTGTAAATGAGATCAATTGAGCGCGGTGCCTTGACAATGGCACCGTCAAAGCTGGACCACAGCAGCGTTGACGGCACTACGAACATGCTCGCTGTTGTTCCGCCGTCAACATGCATCTCGGTCAACTGCTGCCCATCATGCTCGGCATTGATCAACACCGGCGGGAAAAGGCCGGGGATGCTTGCAGACGCCAGCAATATCCGCCGAATGAACGCGACTTTTCTCGGATCGGGGCTATTGGCAATGGCGCCAATGTCCCATACGACACCGCGCTGCGCATCAAGATTGGTGGTTTGCACCAGCAGCCTGCGCCCCTTGCGATGCTCGCTGGCGATTTCCTCGACAATCTGGTCCGTCAAATAATATTCAATGAGGCTGGAGAGAGGGTCTGAATCCGCCAAGCTCGCCCCGCCCAACACGCCTTTAACAGGATGCTTGCGAAAAATATCCTTGGCAGAAATGGTCGTATACATCGTGCGAAGCGTGTCATCATATCGGTGGCCAAGAAACGCGAATGGCCCGATGAGCGCACCCGTGCTGGTGCCGGTAACGAGAGAGAAATCTGGTCGATTACCGCGGTCATTCCAACCGTTGAGCAGTCCGGCGGCAAACGCGCCCTTGTCCGAGCCACTGGAAATCGCCAGCATCCGAATAGGTTCAATTGCATTGGTACGTTTCCGGTCATACTCCCATTTTTTTCGCCATCGCAACCATTGGTCGATATCGGCGTCCGCATAGATGCGGATATCCACAAAGCCTTTAATCGACGCCGCGGCCGCTGTCTCAGGCAAGATCGCGGGTCGATCCGGCCATGTCGCGCAACCAGCCAGCATGATTGTCATACAGACCGTCAGAATTGCTGCGCGGAGACGGCCGACGACAGGATCGCGGCGGCGCAAGTCACCGGTTGACGTGTCGCATGGCATCAGGTCAGATGAACGTCGGCGAAGCCCCTGCGAAGACCGAATTTGGCAGCTTTCAAAACCGCCGTGGATCGGCAGGCTTCGGCGACTGAAAGCGAATCCGATTTTCAACCTTTGGCTCCGATCCCGTTTAAATGGATTGCAAAAAGTCGTCCCAACATATCCTGCATCGCGGCAAAGTCGCCTGCCATCTTGACCTGCATCACCAATCCCTGTGTCGCATCCGTAAAAGTGCAAGTCTCCCCAGGGGTGATGTCGGCAGGGTTCGATGAGGACGCCAGAGCAATTACAGCTTCAACGGCAGTTGCACGGCGCTGCCTGGATGTGAAGTTTTTGCGATTCATATTGCGCTCCTACACAAAAGATAGTAATCAGTCACTATCTTTTGTGATTCGCACGATTGATTTTGGACTATCAACCTTGTTTTGAAGCGCGGCAAACCGGTGCATTTTCGAAACTGACAAGGGAGTGAAAGGCAATGGATGAGGGCAAAACAAATATTGTTTCCGACTTATCATTGCTGGCTTTTAGCATGCACGAGAGGTTCCTACTCATGCCTGAGCAACCCGGTCATCCCATTGTGAGGGAAGTTTTCTATGAAAAGAATAATCAAATTAATCGCTGATTCTTCGCTGCTTCTGGCGTTATTCGGCGCGACGTTTGTGCTTGGTATGTTTACGATGCATGGCATTGCAAATGCGCAGCCAGCCAAGTTGGTGTCCGTTACAGTCACTGCAACCACCATCCCCGCCAATGCGAAATCAGTGCATATCTGTCTGTGGAAAAACAAAGAAGGATTTCCAATCTGTTCTCCAACCGCAAGTCACCACGCTGTAGCGAGAAAATCAGGTGAGAACTGGAGAGTATCTTTTTCCCGTATCCCGGCTGGAACTTATGCCATTAGTGGTTTTGCCGATCTAAACGGTGACGGGAAGTTAAACCGGAACATTATCGGGATGCCAAAGGAACCAATAGGTCTCTCGGTTAAAGGCCAATTGCAGGGCCGCCCAAAAGGCAGGCCGTCATTCTCGAAAGCAGCTGTCACGATCACGAGCGACCTTGCCTATACTCTTCAGTTCATCACAATTTAGCAATCCAGAGTTTTCGCTGCCGTAAATGCTAGTGGGTCGCTCCTTTTAAACTAGCTCGTAGCGAAGGTGTCGCCGTAATGGCCTTTCCCTGTCCTCCCCCAATGGTCAAGGCGGCGACACCACTTCCAGATGCATGCGAGTTCAAGGTAGGTCGTATTTTTTTTTAAAACTAACGACACCCGCATATTTCGCGAAGATCAGGCCGATAGCAGCGAACATTTTTCACAGAATATCAGGGATCCCGAAACTGTCCATGTTATGTGGAATGCGGACGAGATGGACACGCGGTGTCTTGGCAAATAGCAAGACACGCTTTTGACGATATGGACTCAACTACGCGACGCCGTTGCAGCAACAGAATACAAAGACTATTCGCAAATCATTGCCACCCTCCGCCCAGCGATTTGTAAAGGGCAGCGGCAGCGCGGCCTTGCCGTGATCGTGCGCCATCATAGTCGCTAGCTGCCGAGATCAACGACAAACGCGCTCGTTCCAGAGCAAGACGATCATCCTCGCCCGCCGTCACCCGCCGCTGGGCCAGGGCAAAGGCTTGGGATTCGCGATCCAGAGCGGCCTTCGCCGCGCTTGCCGCCGCTTTGGCGTTGGTGAAGCGATTGATTGCACTTTCACTGTCGGAAAATGCGCCGTTGACGGCTTTCTCATAGGCCGCGAGCGCAGCATCGCTTCGCGCATCGGCAGCGCGGATTTGTGCGCGGATACGCCCTGCTGAAAAAATCGGCCAGGAAAAGCTCGGACCGATTGAAAACCGGGTGCTATTGCCAGAGGCGAGATCGCCAACATTGCGTGCCTGTTGGCCAAGCGAACCAAGCAGGGAGAAGCGAGGGAAAAGATCAGCTGTGGCCACGCCGATATCGGCGCTGGTAGCGGCCATATCGCGTTCCGCTTTGCGAATGTCCGGGCGGCGTTCAAGCAAATCGGTGCGCACTCCGGCCAATATCCTGTCGGGACTTGTGGGTATCGGTTTGGCGTCGCGCAATTCGGGCACGATGTTTTCCGGTGCAACGCCCATCAATGCGGCGATCCGATAGGCAGCGGCTGCGGTAGCCGCTTCTGCATCGCTCATCGCCGCGGCATTGACATCGCTTGCTGCTTCAGCTTTTTCCGCCTCGATGCGGCTTGCTTCGCCTGCTTTGAACCGCAATGATGTAAGCTGCGCCAGCGCCCGATTGCTGACAAGACGCTGCTTGGCACTCGCTGCGATCGCTTGTGCTTCACGCAGATCAAAATAACTGCGCGCAACCTCTCCCGCCAGAGCGATCTGGATATCCCGTTTCGCTTCCAGTGCAGCATCGGTGCGAGCGTTAGCGCCTTCCAGACTGCGCCGGTTACGGCCCCACAGGTCAATTTCCCAACTCGCATCAAAGCCCAGATCGAACAGGCTGTAATCGCGGGACAGGCCAGGGATATTGTCAGTCGGCAACAGGCCATTTTCACTGAGCCTATTTTCGGTCGCGCTACCACCGGCATCGACATTCGGCAACAACCGCCCGGCAACGGCATCGCGATTGGCCCGGGCTTCTGCAAGGCGTGCCTCGGCAATACGAATATCGGGGCTGTTTGCCATGCTCTGCTCAACCAGCCGCGTCAGCAACGGATCGCCGAACTGCTGCCACCATTGCAAATCTACTGCGCCGATGGCCGCTGGCTCCATCCAGTTAGAATTCCCGGCTTCTCCAGCTTTCGGCGGCTGATAATCAGGCCCAACGGTCGTACAGGCGGCGGTCCCGATGGCGAGCAAGGCCGTGACGGCGAAGGTTCGATATTTCAACATATATTCTTCACTCCATACGGGCACGAAAAAGCCAGGCCGATGCGGTGAGCGTAGCAAGCGCTATAAGGCCTAGCGGCCAGAGCTGCTGCAACACCATATCAAACGGCATCGCTTTGAGAAAAAGACCTTGGACGAGTACAATAAAATAACGGGCCGGATTGACCAGCGTCGTCATTTGCAACCATTCCGGCATATTCTCGATCGGGCTGGCATAGCCGGAGAGTAATATGATCGGGACCATGGCTAGAAAAGAACCCAGAAAAGCCTGCTGCTGCGTTGTGGAAGCAGCGGAAACAAACATGCCAACGCCGATCAAGGCCAACATATAAACGGCCAGCGAAACATAAAACAGGATCAGTGATCCGGTGAACGGGACGTGAAAAAAAAGTGTTGCAATCGCTAGGAAAATTGTGCCGTTCAGCATTCCAACAAGCCACGGCGGAATCATTTTGCCGATCAATATTTCATGAACTCTCAGCGGGCTAACCATCAACTGGTCAAAGGTGCCAAGCTCACGCTCGCGCGCAACGCTTTGCGCCGTTACCGAAAGCCCGGCAACAGCGGACACAATCGCGATCAGCGACGGTAAAGTGAACCAGATATAATCGAGGCTTGGACTATACCAGTGGGTTACCGTGCTCCGGGCTGCGCTGTTCAAAGCTGCTTTCTGTGTACTGCTACTGACATTGGTGCTCGCGACTATGCGACCAATATAGCCCGCGACAATTTGTGCGGCATTCGAACGGCGACCATCGAAAATTATCCCGACGGTTGCGGTTTGCCCTTTGGTCAGATTACGATCAAATGTCGGTTGGAATATGATTGCGGCGATAATCTCCTGATCATCGATGGCGCGCGCCAGATCATCATGTGATGATAGCCACCGGATTTCACCGAAATTGGCACTGGCGGAAATCTGCTGCACCAGTTCGGCGCTGTGCACTCCACCCGATCGGTCCAGGACACCTATTCTGGCGTCATTGACGTCCAATGTGGTGGCAAACGTGAAAACGAGCAACTGCAAAAGCGGCGGCGCAAACAAAATAATCCGCCCTTTGGGGTCGCGCAGAAGCGCCCAAATCTCCTTGAGTATGATTGCTCTGAGACGCTCCATCAGCGGGGACTCCTCATCAGTCGAGACTCCGGTGCGTGGTCCGGAAAGACAAGAGGAAAAACCCGATGCCAAATGCCAGCATGATCAGAATGTTCGGCAGAAACAGCGACCAGAAGTCCCCTGCCAGGAAAACAGTTTGCAAGGAGGGAATGAGATAACGGGCGGGAACCGCGTAGGTGATAAACTGGATTGGCAAAGGCATCGATGATATCTCAAACAGAAATCCTGACAGCATGAAACTCGGCAGGAAAGAGCTGAGCAAGGCAATCTGACTTGCCACAAACTGGTTCTTCGTAGCCGCCGAAATAAATAGCCCCATGCCCAAGGATGGCATCAAATAGGCTGACGAAAGAACAAGTAGCGCAAAGATGGAACCCCGAAAGGGCACGCCAAATATGAAGACTGCAGTTAAGCTGCAAATTGCCATGGAGCCCAGACCGAGTAGAAAATAGGGAATGACCTTGCTGGCAATAAATTCGTTCATCTGCATCGGTGTTGCCATCAGGGATTCCATTGTTCCGCGTTCCCATTCACGCGCGACAACCAGCGCAGTCAGCAATGTTCCGATCATGGCCATGACAATCGCGATCGAACCCGGAACCAGGAAAAACTGGCTCTTTAGTGCCGGATTATACCAATAACGGTTAGACATCTGAAGCGGCTGGCTTGTTTTTTGACCGTGCGGTGCCTCCAATTGCCGTGATGCTGCCCAGTTGCTTAAAATGCCATCACCATAGGAGGCAGTAAAATTTGCCGTATTGGGTTGCGATCCGTCCGTTATGATCTGGATTGGAGGTATTTGGCCTTTTTTGACTCCTTGCCCGAAGCCTTGGGGGATGACCAGTATTGCCCGGGCCTCGCCATCGATCATCATGTTCCGGACCGGATTGACCGAGCGCGCCATAGTGACGTCGAAATAGGGCGAATTCTGATAAGCCATCGCCAGACTGAGCGCGGGTTCGCTGCTGTCTTCCAGCACGACTGCGACACGAGTGCGGGACGGGTCAAGCGACACGGCATAGCCAAACAGAAACAACAGGATCAACGGTAACACCAACACAATCAATATGGTTGAGGGATCGCGGACAACTTGTGTAAATTCCTTGGCTACCAGAGCTGTAAGCCGGCGTCTGTCAAAGGATAAGTTCCCGTTCACGCCGCCAGTTTCTCTCTGGTTTCTTTTTCCGATTCTTGAATCAGTGCAATGAACGCATCTTCCATCGTCGGATCTGCCTGGTCCGTTAATTGCGCTGCTTTGGATTTGAGATCATCAGGGGTTCCGGTCGCAATTTGCTGCGCACGGTAAATTAGCGTCACGTCGTCACAATATTCAGCCTCATCCATGAAATGCGTGGTCACCAGCACCGTGACGCCCTTTTCGACGAGACCGTTTATATGCGTCCAGAATTCACGCCTTGTGACCGGGTCAACTCCCGATGTCGGTTCATCCAGAAACAGCACGGGGGGCTGATGCATGACCGCGCAGGCGAGCGCCAGACGCTGTTTGAAACCCAGCGGTAATGTTCCCGCATTGAATTTCAGTTTATCGCCAAGGTCAAATAGCTCGGTCATTTGCTCGATGGCTTCGCGGGCTGCCGTGCCACCAAGACTATAGGCCCCGGAAAAAAAGGCGAGATTTTGCGCTACGCTCAAGTCGCTATAAAGCGAAAATTTCTGCGCCATATAACCCAATGATGCTCGCGCGTTGGCGGAGGCATGCCCGATATCATTGCCCGCTACCGCGCCGGTTCCCGAAGTCGGAGTCAGCAAACCACACAGCATCTTGAAAGTCGTCGATTTGCCTGCGCCATTAGGGCCAAGCAGTCCAAATATCTGGCCGCGCCCAATCTCGAAACTCATATTTTCCGCGGCGGTGAAGTCACCAAATTTCTTGGTGAGGCCTTGTGCGGAAATGGCTGGCACATCGCTTTCGGGAACTTCGCGATAGCGTTGGGCAAGCTGGCTCGTGCCTTTGGGTCCGCCACCCAGTATTTCGATAAAGCCGTCTTCGAAGCGCGCCCGGGCATCCGCGACAATTGTCTTGCTGCCCTCGTTCAGTGCATCGCTATCCGGCTTGTCGCTGCCAGATTTGACCAGCAATCTGATCGAACGGCCCTGCAATGTACCATCGATAATGTCGCTGCGGTCAAGCGCACGGGTCAGGACATGCCGTCGATTGCCATCAAAGTCGGTCACCTTGATGACGCGGTCCTGGATATTGTCGGTCAGTTCGTGGGGCGGTCCGTCAAACAACAGCTCGCCGTCATTGAGCAAATAGACATAATCGCATTTTTCAGCCTCATCAAGATAGGCGGTGGACCATAGAACACCGATCCCTTCATCAGTCAGATCGCTGACCATTGCCCAAAGCTCGCGCCGTGAGATCGGATCAACGCCCACGCCCGGCTCGTCCAGCAACAGCAATTTGGGCGTTCGGACCAATGCGCAAGCCAGCCCAAGTTTCTGCTTCATTCCGCCTGACAATTTCCCGGCAGGCCGGGTTTGAAAACGCTTCAGATCGGTAAATTCGAGCAAACGGCCAAATGTCTCGTCACGGTCTTCTTTTGGAAGCGCACGCAATTCCGCGTAAAGGTTAAGATTCTCGATGACGCTCAAATCTTCATAAAGGCCAAAGCGCTGAGGCATGTAACCAATATCTTCCAGCGCGATACCGGGAGGCCCGCCAAATATCTGGACTTTGCCAGCGGTGGTTTTCATCAAGCCTGCCAATATGCGGATCAGGGTCGTCTTCCCCGCACCATCCGGGCCGACCAGCCCGGTCATAGCTCCAGCCTTGATTTCAATATTCACATTATCGAGAGCGGGCGGCGCATTACCAAATATTTTGGTCAGGCCGTCAGCTACAGCAATTTGTTGTTGATCGTGCATCACTGCGCTCTGGACGAACGGGCATCCGGAACACGCACCGTAACCGGCTGGCCCTGACGTAGCGCATCATCGGGATCTGTCACGATGATCCGCAGGCGGTAAACCAGATCGGTGCGCAAATCTTGCGTCTCCACGGACTTCGGCGTAAATTCGGCTTGCGGTGAAATATGGCCTATCGTGCCTTTGTAGGTGCGCGGATTGCCGTCGACCAGAACTTCGACCGCCATTCCGGGACTGATCCGGGTGAGATCAGGTTCTCCAATATAAGCGCGCACGCGCATGGGCTTGTTGATCGACAAGGTCAGGATCGTTGCGCCCGGCTGCACAATCGCGCCCGGTTCCTGCGCGCGCGTAACCACCGTTCCGCCGGTCTGGGCGAATAGCCGCGTATCGGAAAGATCAACCTCGGCTCCGCTCCGCTGTGCCTTGGCGGCCTCTACATTCGCCGCTGCGGCAGCAATGTCCTCGCGTCGCGCACCCACCTGCAGCAGGGATAGTGCGGCACTTGCCTCCGCCGCTTGCGCTCTTGCGCGGTCGCGCGCGGCAACGGTTTGATCCCACAAATCACGGCTGATCGCGCCAGGCTCAACCAGCGGTGCGCGGCGGCGATAGTCTTTTTCCGCCTCGGTCACGCTGATCCGGGCGCCGGCAAGCCTTGCTCGGGCCTGGGTAATATCCTGCGCGCGATTGCCATTGCGTAATTTGGTCAGATTGGCCTGGGCTGCGGAGATTTCGGCATCCGCCAGACTGGCTCGGCTTTCGAGGCTCGCACTGTCCAGTGTCGCCAGTAATTCACCAGCTTTTACTTTTTCGCCTTCCTCGACTGCAATGCTCTCGATCCGTCCGCCGACCCTGAAGCCCAGATCGACCTCGCGGATGTCGACATTGCCATAGAGCGTGAGCGATCTGTCGTCGTCATTCCCAAACAGTCCAAAGCCGCGCGTGGTGACGGCGGCAATCAGCAGAGCGGCTATCGCCGCGATGATAATCAAACGTTTCCGGTTCACTGGGCATTCTCCGATATCGATGCGTTCACATTATTGCGGGGCACCAAATAGCTGTAGAGCAGTTGCGATGGGACAGCCGCAGCAACGAGCGCCGGGTATCGGCGGTTGAAGGCAGCAGCAAGTCTCATCTTTTGACTCCGATCCCGTTCAAATAGATATCGAACATCCGTCCCGACATTTCGCGCATGGCGCCAAAGTCGCCGGTCATCATGACCTGCATCACCAGGCCCTGGATGATACCAAGGAAAAGAATCGCCGCTGCCGGTATATCTAGGTCATCCGCAACAAGTCCCGCCGCTTTTGACGCTGTGAGCCTCGCCGCCAGCCGGGCACCATATCCCGCCATCAATTCCTGCAACCGTGCCTTTGCCGGGGTTTCGCCGCTGTGCTGCAATTCACCGAATAAAATAGGCGGGATGCCCGGATGGTCGATGACAAATTCGACATGTGCGGTGAACATGGCTTTTAGCCCGTCAATCGGATTATCGGTTTCAATCTGGTCAAACCGGGCCAGTAAACTTGTAGCCGTCCAGTCCATAACCGCAGTCCAGATTTCCTGCTTGCTCGCAAAGTGACGAAACAAGGCACCCTGCGTCACATCCATATGCGCGCCGATTTGTGCAGTCGTTATGTCGGCCGGGTTCGACGATGCTGCGAGCGCCACCACTGCCTCAACAGTTGCGGTGCGACGTTGATCGGCTGTCAGGTTTTTGCGATTCAAATTGCTCATATCGTGACCTTACATAAAAGAAAGTATTCAGTCACTATCTTTATATGTCATGGAGCCGATTTCTTATCCGGGCGATTGGTTTGGAGTACGCCAAGCCAGCCGTCTTTGACGGCTATACCCGAGCGGAGGGCAGATGCATGGATTCCACGGCAATAGCCAAAGACAGGCGGGGAGGATACGCATTTTCAACAAGTTCTGTACACCGAACATAATCTTCAACCGGTCAAGGTGACTATTCAGCCAGCCGAATAAATCGGCGCAGAAGCCCACGATGATCGAGATCAATTTTTCGCATTGAAGCGGGCGAGGGCGAAATCTGGATAGAGGGCGTGTGCAATAATGTGAAAGCCGATGATGGCATCATTATCCCGCAGCAGATATCAGAAATAATGGCGAGCTATGCTGGGCTGGAACCAGCGACCTGCTGGTTGCTAGTGAGTGCGAACAATATCGATCAAACTCATCGTAAAAACTAGCCTTCCAGCGGCTTTGCATATGTTGCCATATCAAAATAGTCCCGCCAGACCTTGATTTTGCCATCCTCCATTTCAAATACTCCGCAGCACGGCAAGTGTACACTGATGTCACCGACCAACGTCTTGTCGAGACGCTCTGCAAATACGATATTGCCGTTGGCGGAAATATTGAGAATATCCCAATCGGTTGTTTTCCAGTTCTGGATAAAGCCCGCAATGAACACGGCAAGATTCTCGTGTCCCGAGACAGGAGCCATCGGCATATTATGATATATCCCGTCGAGGGTAAAATAGTTCACCAACTCGTTGGTATCAAGCCGCGACCATGCGCCAATAAAGTCCCGAATAATCTTCTCGTTGGATGTCATGTCTTATTCTCCGCTGTCGCAGACCTTTGCTGCCTTGCACGCTGGTTAGCGGGTTTCAGTTGATCTTTAAACCATTGCCAATCCAAATTCCCGAAAAAACACTAGACGACACAACCGCTCTCTTCACAACCCGTCGAGACCGCACCTGATTCTGACTTCGACTTTATTGCCCGATCGCGGTCTGCAATCAATGCCGCTATTTCCGCCCCCAATTGCAGATCATCAACTTGGCCAAAATAATGACGGCGGACCAGCCCGGCGCGATCGATCAGGATCGTCGTTGGCGTTCCGCGCATTTCATAGGCCGTCATGCTTTGCGGCATCGGGTTTCCATGGAGGCCTTTGCTATCCACGCCGACCGGGAAATCAATGCGATATTCTTGAAGAAAAGCGGCCAGCGAAACGGGGGTCATCGCCTCGTGATGCTCAAACACGGTATGCAGGCCAACAACCGTAACATCGTTTTTGTCAAATAGCCGCGCGACCTTCTGCAACTGCGGCAATCCGTGCGCGACGCAGCCCGGGCAGAGCATCTGGAATGCGCCCAGGACGATTACCCGTCCCTGAAGCCCGGCAACCGAAAGCGGCTCGGCGCTATTATACCATTGATCAACCGCCCATTCCGGGGCGGGATAATCCTTTGCATCTCTCATTCATCATCTCCCTGACCGGGTGTCATGCAAAAACTCAACCATTGACCCCGGCGAGCATCTGCCCGCCGGGGTCCCGCCGGGAGCGACCCTATTCATTCGCCTTGCCCGGCAAGCTCAAGTCACCCGATGCAACTTTAAAGACATCCGCAACACATAGCAGCGGCGCATGTGCACTGGCGTTGACCCGAAGACCTGCGGTAACGCCGTCAAACGACGCGCTGCTGGCAATGTCAATGTCGTCAAATGGCACACGTACTTCCACCGTACCGGCAGAAATGGTCGGTTGCCAACCTGGACTGTCGATCAATATCGGGACGCCTGGCCATGTTTTGGGTAATCGGGGCCTGGTGCCATCCGGGATATCCTTGACCTTGAGCGCGTCCTTGCCGCAGGCCTCGTCAGGGCCAAGCACAACCCAATGCATATGCCACAGATCGCCGTCATTACCGGTGTCGGAATCGCCATTTTCATCAAATAGCGGTGTGTCATCGAAATCGGGATGCGAAGTCACCGCCAGTGCCAATATGCCGGCATTTTTCTCGAACCCTACTTCATAAGAATCAATCGCTGTCGGCCAGACGTAAGAGAACACATCACTTCCCGCAAACTTGCCGGTGGCGGTTGGCTTGGTTTCACCAGCCTTGCCGGAGACAGCAATGTGAAAGGTCGCAACATTTCCTTCCGTCGTGATCTTGGTATGGACGATATCAAACGGTGCCAGCACAGACGGACCGGATTCGGTTGAAATCCCGCCCTTGTGCTCATGGGATGCCGGAGGAGGCGGCGACGGCTGGACACTTTGTTCATGCGCCCATGACGCCGTAGAACATGCGAACGCCATAATCGGCAGCGATGTGAGGAATCTAGCCATTAGCTTCCCTTCACATCGGCCATCGAAGCGCCGAAATTGACGTGAAACACCTCGCCGCCGATGACAAAAGCGGGAACGGACTGAACCCCTGCAGCTTCCGCTTCGGCTATACGGTCAGGCGCATCAGCAAAATTCACGATTTCGGTCTGAAAGCGGGCAGGATCCAGCGAGGCCGCGAGACCTTGCTCTGCGGTAACGCAGATATTGCATTCGGCGTGATAGAATGTGGCTTTGTCGGTCATGGGAAATCTCCTTCATATTTGTGATGCTCGATAATGTTTCGAGTCGATACGTTCTGTACACGATCCCAAATATCTTGCCAAGAAGGTTTTTAGTCGATACTAAATCGATATGGTCGATCAACGCATAACCGAGCTCCTGACCCGTTTCGCACGTATTGTTGCCACAGACGGCTATGATTTCGGGCTGCAGCCGGTCCAGTGGCAAGCGCTGCGCTATCTGGCATCGGCCAATTGCTTTTCTCGCACACCCAAGGGACTGACGGCATGGTTAGGGCAAACCAAAGGCAGTGTATCGCAGACCATCGCTGCGCTTGAGAAAAAAAGTCTCGTGAAACGCAGAGGCGACATCGCCGACGGGCGTGTTGTACGCCTGGAGTTGACGGACAAGGCGCTTGCGCTGCTATCCTCTTCGCCGCCGATGGCCGCACAAATGCTTGCCCATATGACCCAGGCGGAAGGCACCCGTGTCGGACAGTTGATCGAAACAATGTTAACGTCCCAGCTTGCGGCTACAGGTCAACGCCCCTTTGGACTATGCAAGGATTGCAGACATTTCAAACCCGGTGCTGCGGCAAACGGAGACCATTTTTGCGGCTTGCTCAAGGTGGAATTATCCAGCGCGGACGCGCAGAAAATCTGCATCGAGCAGGACGCAGCATGAGATTTATGATAAACGCCTGCGGCAACTATTGGAGATAAATTATGAGTGATGCAACAATACCCGGCTTTCCTGAAACTCTGATAACAGCATCGCCGGAAGCGGGCTTCCAACTGGCAATCAAATTGTCACGGCTTGGGGTAAAGGCCACGCAGCCGGATATGGACGTTTTGAAGAAATTGCGTCCCGAATATTCCGAAGATGCAGACAGCCTGATCGCATCCAGCCAGGTGGTGGCGGTTAATTTCCAGACTGTTGCGGCCGCCAATGGCTATTGGCGGCCATAGCGCTACAAGGGTTTAACCGGCTGAAAACAAGTTTTCGACAAGCGAATGCGATGAACATCAAAAGTGCGAGCAGCGGACTTGTGCCAGTTTCTCCTGATAATGACGTGCTTGGTAGAGAAAGGTTTCTCTAAAGGATGATCGTGCAGTACGGGATCATCGCCCGAAGATGAATCGTTTCAGTTCCGATTGAGTAGGGTCAATACAGCGACCAGCGCGGCCAACGCCACAGGTGCGATTAGAACAATCACTATATTTGGACTGACGCCAATGGAAAGCAGGAGTGTCGCAACCGCAGGCCCGGCAACCGCGCCAAGGCGACCTACCGAAACCGCACTGCCGACTCCGATGCCGCGGATATTCTGTTCATAGACATCTGCTGCCAGGCCATAGAGGAGGAATTGCGCGCCCAATACAAAACAGCCGACCATTGTCCCTGCGATCAAAATCGGAACAAAATCGTTGCCGAGAAAAGCCATGGCCCCCGATGCAATAACCAGTCCGATATAGGTTACCAGAAAAATACGGCGCGGACCGAAGCGCGTGAGTATGGAGGCTAGAAATACCGCCCCGACTGCCCCGCCAATGTTAAAGCCCAGCGAGACACGCACGGCCAGCGCTTCCCCAACGCCTCTGGCGATCAACAGTGACGGTAACCAGTTCAGGATGAGATATAGCATGGACAAAGTCAGGAAAAAACTGATCCAAAGCATCATCGTGCTTCTGCGATTGACCGGCACAAATAGGTCGGTAAAGCTGGGTGGCAGGATCGGAGACGGATCTTTGTGCGCACGGTCCGGGGCGTTGGATTGCATCTGAATGACGGTTGCTTTCGACGGGAGAACCACTCCCATGGCCAGCGCAATTACGATGGGGACAATCCCGCCCAGGAGGAAAGCCTGTCGCCAATCGTCAATCGCTCCGAAAGAGACCAGGCCGCTGATGATTGCGCCACCCAGCGGCATACCCGCTGTCATAATCGTCACCCGGTGCACGCGAGTTTTGTCCGGACCGCATTGCGCTGCAAGCGCGATCAGATTTGGCAAAGCGCCGCCCAAGCCCAATCCAACCAGGAAACGCATGGTCAGGAAATGGCTAATGGTGCCGGAATATGCGTTCAGGACGCAAAAAATGCCAAACATGGCTATCGAACCGACCAATGTCCATTTCCGGGAATATCGATCGGCTAGCCACCCACCCAATAGGGCACCTAAAAACAGGCCAAAGGTATTCAGGGTAAAAGCGGCCCCTCGAAGCTCGGTGCCCATCCCCAGATCGTGCGCGAACAAAGGTGCGGTGACACTTGCCGCTTGCAAATCATAGCCCTCTATCAAGGCTCCGGAAATGCAAAGCGCAAGTATGACGGCGTGGCCGGTCCTGCTGTCATCCTTAATGGCTTGCACCTTCATTCCTCCCGAATATCCTGACGTCATTGGCTTTAGATGCGGACTTTCAAACAGGCAGAGATGAGCCGCAGAGATATGGATTTTTCCTTCGGACTATTGTTCCTCGGCAAGCTTGCGCGCCTTGTTCGTCACTTGTTGCAATATGACCAGCAGCTTCTCGCGATCATTCTCCGTCAAATCCGACAAGAGGTCATCCTGATAGCCCAGAGCGAGAGGTATTATTTCCGCGTACATTTCCTCACCATGGCGAGTCAGATGAACATCAAAAGCGCGGGAGTCAGTTTTTGACCGGGTTTTTGTGACGATGCCCCGTTTTTTGAGCGCCTGGATAGCTCGGCTAACGGTCGTTTTGTCCATCGCGGACAGGCTGACGATGTCCTGCGCTGTCATCGGCCCTTCTGCGCCAAGCGTGCACAATATACGCCACTGCCAAATCGATATGCCGTATCTTGCGTGATAGGTTTTGGCGATCAGCAGACTCACCTGATTTGTGGCAACGGTCAGATGATAAGGTAGATAATCGACCAGCCGAAACGCCGGAGATTTTTCTGACAGCGATTGAGAACGGGATTTAGTTGTATTTTCAACCATATTAATTGTGTTCCTGAAAAATTGGCATCTGTCTATCACGGATATGTATCGATCTCATTAGCGGATAGCGTGTGAAATTATAACTATATATTATATATAAGATATTTCGGTAAAAAACGATGAAGTCAGCTTATATAAATCGGTCGTGTAAAATCCGCGCTTGCCATTCAATCTAACTATAGTTACACCTACAACTATATAAATGCAACCGACGGGGAGAGACTCTATGAACGGCCTGCGCACGATTGGAAAAGATAATTTTAACAAGGGTAGCATTTTATCATTGCTAACGACCGTCGGTGCCTTTGCGTTGCTCGCGCCAACTCAAGTCCATGCACAAGACAAAAGCGCACAGCAAGCGGATGATCCCAGTGATTCAAACGTGATCATTGTTACCGCCAGGAAACGCGAAGAATCATTGCAATCCGTTCCCATCGCAATTTCTGCATTCACGGAACAAACAATCGAATCTGCCGGCATCAACAGTGTGGAGGATATCGCCACATTATCGCCAGGGTTCACATTCACCCCCCTTTTTGGCGGCAGCGCTGCGACCCCGGTTATTCGCGGACAGTCGACGACGATTGGCGAACCGAACGTGGGCTTTTTCCTGGACGGAGTATATCAGTCCTCACGGACATTGATGGATTCGGTCCTGGGAGATGACATCGCGCGCGTTGAAATCGTAAAGGGCCCGCAAAGCGCGTTATATGGCCGCAATACTTTCGGCGGTGCTGTCAACATAATATCAAAGACACCGACCAATAATTTCAGCGGAAGCGCGTTTGTACAATATGGCAATTATGACTCGCTTAACATGCGCGCATCATTGAGCGGGCCCATTGTCGAAGACCGGTTATTTTTTGGCGCCGGAGCGCACTACCGGAAGACTGATGGATATTTTACCAACAGTCTGACCGGCGGGAAGCTTGACGAAAGACAAACGATGGTCCTGTCGGGCATGCTCGAAGCCCGCTTCACCGATAATTTGACGGTCAGACTGCGTGTTGCAAACGAGAATACCGATGATGGAGATGATCCGATCGTTTTCGCGGAGAATAATGCTGCTCCTGCCAATCTGACCGGCCCTCCTTTTCCCGCGATAAATCAGATTTTTCGTGGAGAATTGAGCGCCCCCATGAATTTCGCCGTAACGCCCGGTTTTAATGACCGGAATTTCACAGCGGGGTCGCTTTCGATCAATTGGGAACTGGATGGATTCGAAATTTCATCGATAACCGGGTATAATGATCTGAAAATCAATAGCGCGGTCGACAGTGATTATTCTGCGGTCCGCGCCCGTTTCACAAACACCACCACGGATTTGGAAGAAATCAGCCAGGAACTCAGGATTACTTCGACTGGCCGCGGCCCACTTTCGTGGCTGGTTGGTGCATATTATTATAATATGGACAGCCAGACCCATCTGGAAGATTTTTGGGATGCGGATGCTTTGCCTATTGCGTCCAATATGGCAATTCCGGCTGGCCTCCGGCGGCAACTGCTTGGCGGGCTGATCAATGACCTGACAGAAGAAACAGAAAATTTCGCTGTCTTTGGCCAACTTGGCTATCAGATTACAGACAGCTTGCGTGCGACAGCGGAAGGCCGCTGGTCGACAGAGACCAAGAAAATCAATTCGGTCGATGCCAGCCAGCTTACCGGTCTGACCACCGGCACGTTCGTTGAAGAGCGAACTTTCAAAAAATTTCTACCGCGTTTCACGATCGATTTTCAGGCGTCGAATGACGTGCTGCTTTATGCATCCGCAGCCGAGGCACAAAAGTCGGGTGGTTTTAACGTCGTGACGGTATCGGGAGCCATTTTGCCAAGCGAAAGGACCTATGATCCGGAAACGGCCTGGAATTACGAAATCGGTGCAAAGACATCCTGGTATGACGGGCGTCTGGTGTTGAATGCTGCCGCTTATTATATTGACTGGAGCGATCAGATTGTTCGGGCTCTGGGTGCGACATTTGCAACGCTCAATACCAATGCCGGCAAGACCACGATCAAAGGGCTTGAGCTGGAAATGCGCGCCAAACCGGTTGATGGTTTGGACCTCAGCGCCGGGTTGTCCTATACCGATTCCGCTTATAAGCGCTATACATTCGGAACCCTGGCGCTGCTCGGGATCGATCCGGTTCTGGATGGCACCAGATTGCAATATGTTTCCAAATGGCAGGCCAATGCCAGCGCGCAATATGTTCTTCCATTGTCCGACAGTCTGGAATGGTTCAACCGTATAGATTTCAGTTACCAGTCCGACCAAAGCGCGGTTCAAACCGCCGACGCCACAACCGGGGCAGCTACGAATATCAATATGCGGACAGGCCTCGACTATAACAATCTCTCGCTTCGGTTGTTTGTCAATAATCTCACGAAGGAGGATTCCTCTCCCGCTGGCGTATTCACACCCAGCGCCGCACAGCATCTGGATTGGGTCAGGGGCGCTCTCGGGCAAGGTCCATTGGTGGGGCTCGCAGCCTTCGGCGGTGCCGTAACGGCGCGCACGCCGCGAACATATGGCATATCCATGGGTATAAAATTCTGAGACGCTCCTGTCTGATGCAGAAACGGTTAACTGGCATTTGAAATATCCATGAATATGGCGGAAACTGTTTTGAGATTTGCAAAAGCCTATCCGGAATTTGTCCTCAGACATACAAATCTGAGCCGGGTGTTGGCGTTGAATGCACTATATGTCGTCTGGGTTGCTCTGGTTATGCCGTTTGCTGCAAATATCATTTCGCAGGCAAATGGACCGAGACCGCTTGACCTGAGCTTTGCCTATTCGGCCAGCGATGCCTTTAGCCGGATCGCACAATTCGACGGTGCCGGCCGTCAGGGCTATATGGTTTTTCTGGGAACTGCAGATGTTATTTATCCCATTATATATACGGTCACATTGTCTTTCACGGCAGCGTATCTGGCGAAAAAATTGGCATTGGAACCGCGTCGGGCCGGCTCATTGATATCGCTGCCCCTCATCATATTCGTTTTCGACATTCTTGAAAATTTTTCGATCTCGATGCTGTTGTGGTCGTTTCCTGTAAAGATCGTTCCGCTCGCCTGGGCAGCGAGTGCATTTACGACTCTGAAATGGGTTTTCGTAGCGCTTGTTATTGCCATGATATTGGTCTTGTTGCTTCGGGTGATCGCGGTGAACATACGGGCATTAAAATGAATATAAATACCAGCCAGAGGAGAAGAAATGCATTTACCAGCCAAGTTTTTCGTGACTTTACTAGCGGCGCTTACCGCAGGATGCGGTAGTCTGGGTGCACAAGTGACCCATTATCCAGACGGAAACGGACTGCCCTTTTCAGAAGCAGTCCAGGTAGACGATATGCTCTACCTGTCGGGTCAGATCGGCGTTGTTCCGGGCGACAACAAGCTGGCTGCTGGTGGTATGGAAGGTGAGGCACGTCAGACAATGGAGAATATTGGAGCAATCCTGAAGCGCCGCGGACTTGGCTTTGGATCGGTCGTGAAGTGTACGGTTATGCTTGCTGACATGGATGACTGGCCGGCATTCAACGAGATTTATCTGAGCTATTTCGAGCCTGGAAAATTGCCTGCCCGAAGTGCTTTGGGCGGCGTCAAACTGGCGTTCGACGGGAAACTCGAACTGGAGTGCTGGGCCCATAATCCCGTCAAAAAGCAGTGAGAGGCTTGGCCGAACTTTGTCACAAAGCTATGACCCGATAAAGTCTTTGCCAGGAACCGGATTGAGAATTACCACAAGGTCTCTATGAACTGACTGCCTGGAAAACGCGCAAACCATTGCCGCCGATAATTTTGGAGATGCTCTCCGGATCAAGCCCGCGGGTAATCAGTTTTGCCACAACTTCCGGAAACTGCCGGTAGTTGCTCCACACCGGCATGAAATTGGCGTCCATGTCGGTTCCGATTCCGACATGATCGATGCCAACAAAATCGATCAATTCGAATATTCTGTCCACAAATCCGTCCAGATCACTGATCCCGATACCGGCAGGCCAGGCACCGATTACGCCGCCCGCTGACGTGATTGCTTTTGCAAGATCAAGGCTGATAAACCGGGGAGCATCGAAGTCCGGCGTCCGGATATGGGTATGAGAACAGAGCACCGGACGATCTGACGTCTCGACCATATCAAATGCGGTTTTCTCCGACGCATGGGCGACATCGACAATGATACCGGCAGCATTCATAGCCCGGATACAGGCCGCCCCGGCGGCGCTAAGGCCTCCATGCACTTCACTGCCGGTCATGATATCGCCGATTTCATTGGTGTGGTAATGCACAGGGGTGATGCAGCGAATGCCTTGTTCGTAAGCCTCGCTTACCCTGCTGCTACTACCCTCCAGAAAGTCACCACCTTCAACACCAAATATTATCCCGGTTTTCCCTGCTCGATGGGCGGATAGTAGATCGGAAGGGTCTCGTATCTGCTTGACGTTTGCACTTGTTGCCAGGGCGTTCAGATTGGCAAGTTGAACGAGATAGCTTTCCTGCGCTTCTCCGGGTTTGAACTGTCGTTTGGCGACCAGGCCCTGTTTGGTGAAATCCAGCAACTGGAAATCGGCCACAGCGGAAAACACGCCGCTCGACATGCCGCCCGCCCGCATATCCATTATCGCTTGATCATCTGACGGGCCACTGGCCACAAATTGCTCAAGCGCTGGTGTCAGATTCTGCGCGCCTTTGATAAATGTCCGCCCTGGATGGGCGTGGAGGTCCAATGACGGGCGCCGCGCGATCAACCGCCGGGCGCGCTCTTCTGCCGTGCCGGATTGAACAGGAATGTGACCGCAAGCCGAGACCGAACCGAGAACCGCTGTAGCAGCAAGAAATTTCCGTCTGGATAACATGTTCAATTCTCCCAAATGCATAGCAGTCTGTTGGTTAACAGGTCACGGAATTCTAGTTCTGGCCAGCATCTAACGCCAGCTGACTGACGAGACATTATGCCGGTTTGATGGTAGCCGTTTCTGGAGAAATTCGTAAGGGTTTTTCCTTTGAAGCGCCGTGGGGTCGATGAGCGGGTCTGTGGTTATGGCGAGATGCCGTCAGCGATCGTCGGGATGAATTTATGATCGTCTTTTTTTACATCACAGATAATTGACAACGGACCGCCGAAGGCCGCAGTTCATAAGTCTGTATACGAGCGCCATGCTCCGAGAACGCACATTTGGATAATATGGTGAGCCCTGCTGGGCTCGAACCAGCGACCTACTGATTAAAAGTCAGTTGCTCTACCGACTGAGCTAAGGGCCCCTAAACCGGCTGGTGCAGTGCACAAAGCCGTCGGGAAGCGCCTCCCTAGGGACGCTTTGTTGCACGGTCAAGCAGCTTTGGCGCTTTTTCCGGTCGTTTTTTGGGTCGTCGGTTGCGGGCGTCCAGTTGGGCGATGGTCCGGCCGCTCAGGGGATCGCGCCAATCGCCTGCAATTTCAGCCGCTGGGCCGAGAACAAAGCTGCGCTCGCGCATCAGCTGATGGGGGATGGTGAGGGCAGGAGCGTCGCTGACAAAGACGCCGCCGCTCCACATCAGGATATCCAGATCAAGAACCCGGCGTGACCATGGCTGTCCCCGGCGGCGACCGAATTCCGCTTCGGTGCGCTGGAGCATCTCCAGCAGGGCTGGAGGAGGCTGTTCCGATTCGATGATCGCGACGGCGTTGGCATAGGACCGCTGGGATGGCCCGACCGGACGCGATGCGATCACGCCGGATGTTTCCACGATGATCAGATCTTGCCCGGCCAGTCGCCGCAATGCCGCCGCAAGGATGTCGCGCGGCAAACCAAAGCGCTGGTGGCGCTGGTTCGAACCCAGGGCGATCAGGTAGAGCATATGCGGCAATCTGGCTCCTGTAAGACGCAGAACGGGCGGGAAGGGAACAAATGGTTCCAAGCGGGTGGATCGGCTGCTATCATGCAATCAATGGCAAGGAAATCAAGGAGAAGCTTCGTGCGTCAGCATCACATCACTTTATCGGGCGTGGTCCTGTTGTCCCTTATCGCCGCGGGATGCAGCCAGGAAGGGGAATCACCCGGCGAAGTCAGCGGCAATGTCGCGCGCGCGGCGCTGGTGGGTGCTGATCAGGCACAATATGGCGAAGTGATTGTCGCTCAGGGCGACAATGGTCTGCTCGTCAATATCAAGGCACAGGGCATGCCACCCGGCGCGCATGGCGTGCATATCCACGAAACTGGCAAATGCGAAGGTCCCGATTTCAAATCCGCTGGCGGCCACTGGAACCCCGCCGCAAAACAACATGGCTTCGACAATCCGCAAGGGGCCCATGCGGGAGATTTCTTCAATCTCGATATTGGTGCGGACGGGTCGGGCGCGCTTGAGGCGATGATCCCCGGTGCGACGCTCAGCGGCGGGGACAATGCCTTGCTTGATGCTGACGGCGCTGCGTTTGTGGTGCACGAGGGTCCGGACGATCTGAAGACCGATCCGTCCGGCGATAGCGGCGGCCGGATAGCCTGTGGTGTGTTCGCGGGCGGTCGTTAAGCCGGTCAATCTGTTCAGCAATATCTGTTTAGTTATATCTAGAGTAAATTCATGAGCCAATCTGTCCTGTTCGTCTGTCTCGGCAATATCTGCCGTTCTCCGCTGGCCGAGGCCGCCTTGCGCCACGAATGCGCTGCCGCGGAACTGAATATCATCATTGATTCTGCCGGCACAGGTGACTGGCATGTCGGGCAACCCCCGGACGAGCGTGCGCAGGCGGTCGCGGCGCGGAACGGCGTCGATATAGGACATTTGCGAGCGCGGCAGGTGACCGCATCGGACTTCCACGATTTCGGCCATGTGATCGCGATGGACAACCAGAATTTGCGCGATTTAGCGGCCATGCGTCCGGCAAATGCGGTTGCGAAACTGTCGCTGTTTTTCGACCATATCGAGGACAGGGCAGGCGAGGATGTCGCCGATCCCTATTATGGGGAAGAGGATGGTTTTGACCAGACCTGGGCAGAGGTGACCGAGGTGGCCCGGATCATTCGGACACTGCTTGAAACTGGCTAGAATATGCCAATTTCCGGAAGCGTTCAGCGGCATCGTACCGGACGGTCATGCCAATATTCGTCAAGGGTGATTGCCGGCAGATATCTCCCGATCGGGAAATGTGGCAAAGACAGGAAAGCTCAATAGATTTCATCTATGAAATCTCGGACTCTTTTTTTATTATACCACGCCGGTTTCCCTTGAAAAATATGCGCTATTACCCGATATTGGGACCAAGAGAGCCAGTTTGTCGGCTCGCTAATTTGAGGAGTATGCATATTATGGCTTGGCAAGACCCAAGAACAACCTTCGGGCAGCCCAATGTGGGCACCGCGCCGCAAACGCAAGTTGCGTTTGACGCTGGCCTGCGCACTTACATGCTCAAAGTCTATAATTACATGGCGAGCGGTGTATTGCTCACCGGCGTTGTCGCGATGCTGTTCGCCAGCTCCGGTCTCGCTCAGGACATCATGTTCGGCGGCGGTCCGCTGAAATGGCTGATCATTCTCTCGCCATTGGCCATCGTATTTGCGATGAGCTTCGGGCAGAACAAGTTCTCCACCTTCACACTGCAAGCGATGTTCTGGGGCTTTGCGGCGCTGATGGGCATGTCGATGTCGACAATCTTCCTGGTCTATACGGGCGCATCGATCGCACAGACATTCTTCGCAACCGCAGCTGCCTTCATGGGCCTGAGTCTCTATGGTTATACGACCAAGAAAGACCTGTCCGCCTGGGGCAGCTTCCTGATCATGGGCGTGATCGGTTTGCTGGTCGCGATGGTGATCAACATCTTCCTGCAATCAACCATGATGAACTTCGTCATCAGCGCGATTGGTGTTCTGATCTTCGCGGGTCTCACCGCCTATGATACGCAGCGGATCAAGAGCATGTATGCCTATGTCGCCGGAACCGACATGGTCGGCAAGACCATTGTCCTGAGCGCGCTCAGCCTGTATCTGGACTTTATCAACATGTTCCAGTTCCTGCTCTTCTTCATGGGCAGCCAAGACTAGGCAAAAGCCTCGTTCCAGATTTGCGAAAAAGCCCGGCAGGAAACTGTCGGGCTTTTTCTTTTGGCGGTTCGTCGAGATTTGATCGCAAATGCTGGACAATTGTCGGGACGAATCATAAGGAAACGGCAGTTGTTCCGGGAGAGTGATACAATGCCGCGTTTGAAGGATTTTCGTCTGTTATTGGCAGCTGGCGGACTGGCCTTGCTGGCCGCCTGCCAAACGGCACCGCCACCACCACCGCCCGCTCCGGTTATCCAGCCGCAATATACGCCGCGGGCGCCGACACCACCATTCGGGGCGAGCAACTTGTCGGTCGTACCTGCGCTGCGCGTCGACGGCCTGCGCGACACCATCAATCGTGATCTCGGACCGCTCGAGACCTTATGGCATGTCCGGGCGGCGCTGAACGTCGCCGCGCTCAGCTGCACCGGACCGCTCTATGAGCGTCTGGTTGGCGACTATAATGCATTCATTACCAATAACAGCGCATCCCTGCGCAACGCCAACAACGCGATCATCAGGAAATTTCAGCGGGATATCGGAGCGGGATATAAAACCGAGCACGACCGTCATCAGACCCAGCTCTACAATTACTGGTCCTTCTCTCCGCTTCGTCGGCCTTTCTGTGATCAGGCCGTGCAGATAAGCCAGCGGGCGATTGTGACCAAATCCGCCGACCTCGATGCATTCGCAGAACAAGCTTTACCGGAGCTGGAACAGCCGTTCACCAATTTCTATCTCGCTTATGAGGAATATGAGCGCGACCTCGAAGCCTGGCGTGTCCAATACGGACAGCCTGGTGCCGATGTTGGTCAGCCGGCGACCGATGTCGGGCAGCCGAACCTGGACAATGAACTGCCAGCCACCGGCGAATGAATCGCCCTTAAGCTGTTAAAAAAGGCCAGACGGGATGACCCTCTGGCCTTTTTGCATTCCGGATCAATCGTCGATCAGCTATTCTCTGCAATCAGTGCGTCATCGACAGCCTTGGCCGATTTATAGGCGGCGCGCTCTGTCACCCGTTGTGCATAGGCGACAAATGAATCCCGCTTGGGCAGGGTTTCAAATAATGTGCCCCACACTATTTGCGCGCCGACATAGACGTCGGCCATGGTAAAGCGAGGCCCACAAACATAGTCATCCGCCTCGAGCTTACCATCCAGCGCATCGACAACCTGGTCATAATTGCCGTAACCGGCCATTCTCTCCTTGTCCGGCTCGACTTCAAAACCCATCGACCGGTTGGTTGTCGCCGATTCAAGAGGCCCTGCCGCAAAAAACAGCCAACGGTAATAATCTGCCCGCTCGGCGGCCGTCGGCGCAAGGCCGGCGTCCGGAAAGGCTTCGGCGAGATAGGCGCAGATAGCGGCGCCTTCAGTCACGATCTTGCCGTCATGATCAATCGCCGGGACCTTGCCCATGGGATTGACCGCAAGATAGGCGTCCGCTTTCATCGACGTGCCATAGTCCAGCAATATCTGATCATAGTCCGCACCGGATTCGTGCAACGCCCAGCGGGCGATCTGGCCGCGCGACATCGGGTTGGTATAGAATTTCAGGGTCATCTCATTTTCCTTCTTGGTTTGAATCGGCTATTTGCCTCTTGTATTTTTCTCTCTGCTGGCGCGAAAATTCCTCGAGTGATCTTGAGGGGTCCGGTTTGTAGATATCACCGGTCGGCAAGAGGTCGGAAATGCGGTCGAGCCGGAACATCCGGAAATCATTACGCAATTCGCACCATCCCACCAATGTCCAGACTTTGCCCCAAAACCACAGTCCCAGCGGCTGGACAGTTCGGTTGGTTGTAGCGCCCTCCTCGTCGCTATAATCCAAAGCCACTATGGCCCGGGCATCAATAGCATGTTCGCAGCGGTCGATTAATTCTCTGGCCTGTCCTGCCAGACCCATGCGCGGCGAAAAGATTTTCGTGTCGCCGACACGACCGCGCTCGGCTTCCGGCAGAACCGCCTCGATTTTGACCAGCGCTTCCTCCGCCGCGGCAATCATCGCCGTGCCGCCCCATGCCCGGACCATCCGCGCGCCGGTGACCAGCGCGACAATTTCGTCGCGGGTAAACATCAACGGCGGCAAGTCGAAGCCGCTGCGCATGATATAGCCGATGCCGGCCTCTCCATCGATGGGGACACCGGTGGACTGGAGATCGGCTATATCGCGGTAGATGGTGCGTTCGGAGACTTCCAGACGTTCGGCCAGACTAGCAGCTGTAACGAGCCGGCCACCGCGCAGATACTGGACAATCTGGAAAAGGCGGTCGGCTCTGCGCATCAGTCGTTATACTTGAAGATACCGAGGCTGTTGCCCTCTGTATCCCTGGCATAGAAAAATGCGCCTGACGGAAGGGAAATGGTTTCCGACAACACTTCGCCGCCGTTGGTGCTGATCCGGTCCATCGCATCGGTCAGCTCTCCCCGGACCGCGAGGTGCGCGGTGATGCCATCACCGGCTGTTGCAGGCTTGCCAGCGTAAAGATGGCCACACATCGCGCCATTTGCACTGGGGATCATCTGCATGGTCTGCGGGCCATTGTTGTCCTCGACGAGATTTGTCTCAAGAACGGCTTCATAAAAGTCTTTGGCGCGGTTGAGGTCGGTTGCGGGAAGCTCTACCCAAACCAGTCGATCACGGGTCATATCAGTCATTTGCCTGCTCCTTTTCGTTTCAATGAACAAGCGCCGGATATCATAGTCCTCCTGACAGCATCATGTCAGGAGTGATTCCCTATGTGCAGATATGGGCGCGGATCGTCTATCCCCGCGCACAGATCAGAGCGAATGCCGTGCCTTGTTGGGCATCGTTCTCACGCCCTATTCTCCCAGCATGACGACAGGCTCAAAACCGCCAAAAATCATCCTTTTGCCATCGAACGGCATCGGGTTTTTCACCGGATCCATCCGTGGATCGGCTTCATCCGGATTTTCCATCATCGCCTCCAATTTTGCCATGCCGGCATCCCGTGTCGCCTTGTCGGGCCACTCGATCCATGAAAAGATGATGCTCTCGCCCTCGGTCGCCTTCACCGCCTTGCGGAAATCGGTGGTTTTGCCTTCCTGCACATCATCGCCCCAGCATTCCACCACCCTTGTCGCGCCCATGTCGATAAACATGCTGTCTGCGGTGTTGGCATGATCGATAAATTTCTGTTTGTTGGCGGTAGGAACCGCAATCACAAATCCGTCAATATAGCTCATTTCCCTCTCCTCATCGGCTGTTCCCGATTGGACACTGGTTATAGCAGAAACTGGCGCCTCGATAAATCACGCCAAAAAAAACGGCGTGGGACCAGACACGCCGTTTTTGTATTTTGTGGGTTTTGAGGCCCGTTTGGGTAGGCTATTTTGTTTTGCTGTCGGCCTTTTTCTTTGCCGGGGCCTTCTTTTTCTTTGCCTTGGGTGCGGCCGCCGTCACTTCGAACGTCAGCGCATTGTCCTTCAGATGGACCTTGACCTCGCCGCCGTTCTTGAGCTTGCCGAACAGCAATTCCTCGGCGAGCGGCTGCTTGATCTTCTCCTGGATCAGGCGGCCCATCGGGCGGGCACCATAGAGCTTGTCATAGCCGCGCTCGGTGAGCCATGCCTGGGCATCCTCGTCGAGCGTGATGTGGACATTCTGGTCGGCCAGCTGCAGTTCGAGTTCAAGAATGAATTTCTCGACCACCCGGGCCACCACTTCCGGCGGCAGATAGGCGAACGGAACGATCGCATCCAGACGGTTGCGGAATTCCGGCGAGAACATTTTCTTCACCGCCTCTTCGCCCGCATCTTCCTTGGACATGTTACCGAAGCCGATGCCTTCTCTCGCCATGTCGGACGCGCCGGCGTTGGTGGTCATGATCAGCACGACGTTGCGGAAATCAACGGTTTTGCCGTGGTGATCGGTAAGCTTGCCGTTGTCCATAACCTGCAGCAGGATATTGAACAGGTCGGGATGCGCTTTCTCGATCTCGTCGAGCAGCAACACGCAATGGGGATTCTGGTCAATGGCATCGGTCAGCAGACCGCCCTGATCATAACCGACATAGCCCGGAGGTGCACCGATCAGGCGGGAAACGCTGTGGCGCTCCATATATTCGGACATGTCAAAGCGCTTGAGCGGAATGCCCATGATCGACGACAATTGCCGCGCGACTTCGGTCTTGCCGACGCCGGTCGGGCCACTGAACAGATAATTGCCAATCGGCTTCTCCGGTTCGCGCAGCCCGGCACGGGACAGCTTGATGGCGCTGGCCAGCTTGCCGATCGCCTCGTCCTGGCCAAAGACCACGCGCTTGAGATCTTTCTCCAGATTCTCCAGTGTTTTTTTGTCGTCCTTGGACACGGATTTGGGCGGGATCCGCGCCATGGTCGCGATCACCGCCTCGATATCCTTGGTGGTGATCATTTTCTTGCGGCGCGAAGGCGGCAACAGCATCTGCATCGCGCCCACTTCATCGATCACGTCAATGGCTTTGTCCGGCAGCTTGCGGTCGTTGATATAGCGGGTGGACAATTCCACCGCCGATTTCAGCGCATCGGGTGAATAGCGTACCTTGTGATGTTCTTCGAACGCACCGCGCAGGCCGGCGAGGATCTTGATCGTATCCTCCACCGATGGCTCGTTGATATCAATTTTCTGGAAGCGCCGCAGCAAGGCACGGTCCTTCTCGAAATGGTTGCGGAATTCCTTGTAAGTGGTTGATCCGATACAACGAATGACACCACCGGAAAGCGCCGGCTTGAGAAGATTCGATGCATCCATCGCCCCGCCACTGGTAGCGCCGGCACCGATCACGGTGTGGATTTCGTCGATGAACAGCACCGCATCCGGCATCTTTTCCAGCTCGGAAACAACCTGCTTCAGCCGTTCTTCAAAATCACCACGATAGCGGGTTCCGGCGAGCAGCGAACCCATGTCGAGGGAATAGATCACCGCGGGAAGCAGTACATCCGGCACATTTCCTTCAACGATACGCAGCGCCAGACCCTCGGCAATCGCCGTTTTTCCGACACCGGGTTCGCCCACATAAAGCGGATTATTCTTCGACCGGCGGCACAGAATCTGGACCGTCCGGTCCACTTCCGCCTGCCGTCCGATCAACGGATCGATCCGACCGTCGGCCGCTTTCTGGTTGAGATTGACGGTAAACTGGTCGAGTGCCGTCTCTTTCTTGTTCTTTTCTTTCTTGTCCTCGTCGCCGTCCTGGCCGGACAATTCGGCCGGTTCGATGGTCTGACCGGCCTTGCCGACACCGTGGCTGATATAGCTGACCGCATCGAGCCGACTCATATCCTGCTGCTGGAGGAAATAGACCGCATAGCTTTCCCGCTCGGAAAATAGCGCGACCAGCACGTTGGCGCCGGTTACTTCATCCTTGCCGGACGATTGAACATGGAGGATTGCCCGCTGTACGACCCGCTGGAATCCGGACGTGGGGGAGGGGTCAATTGCCTTTTCGACCTTCAGCGAGTCGAGCTCGCTATCGAGATAGAGAACAACGGCGTCTTCCAGTTCACCCAGGTCCACGCCGCAGGCGTTCATCACTTGCGATGCGTCGCCATCGTCAATCAATGCGAGAAGAAGATGCTCCAGAGTCGCATATTCATGGCTGCGGTCTGAGGCATTTTTCAGCGCCTGATGCAGTGTTTTCTCGAGTGATTCCGCGAATGATGGCATATACTTTACTCCAATATTGGGACGGTGTTAACGCCCCGGTTGCCGATGCGGATGCTGTCTTATCCGGTTACGGGCTTTAACCAATTACTTGCTCTATAGATCGTGAGCCGAGCCTTAAACGTCAAGGGCGCGGAGCCTTGGATCTGTGGGCATCTGGCCAAAGCTGCCAGTTTTTGTCTCTCTTCTCCTATACGGTCCAATATGGAACGGTCGAACCCGACTATTATTAAACAAGGTTAACAAATGCTTTAACTTATGCCAGCATTTATCATTTTTTGAACAGATTTTCTGCGCTGGCACGATGGGTCACCGCGAAGTTTTTCTTCGCTTTACAGCGGCTTATTTCCGATTCCAGCAAGGAAATCCGCTGATCCAGTTCGTCCACCGATAACGGATCGATATCCTGTTTGACCAGCAAAGCCACGGGATCATTGACATTGCGCGGCAGATTTTCGTCATCATCCATGAATCGACATGCCTCCTGCAGGGTAATGTTGACCGCCTGCGCTTTGCTGTCAATAAGGGTCGGAAATATGGGGGTGCATATTTTCCGGGGGATATTCAATGGCCGTATCTGAATTGTTGCAAAAAGAAATGACCGCCATCGTGATCAGCGAGCCGGGCGGGCCGGAAGTCCTGAAATCGGAAACCGTTCCGGTTCCGCAGCCGGATCGCGGCGAAGTGCTGATCCGGGTCGCCGCTGCCGGGGTGAACCGGCCGGATGTGGTTCAGCGCATGGGCCTTTATCCTGCACCGCCGGGCGCGTCGCCTCTCCCTGGCCTCGAAGTTTCCGGGACCGTTGTGGCGCTGGGCGAGGGCGTCGAGCCGGAATGGATGGACCGAAAGATTTGCGCGCTGACCAACGGCGGCGGCTATGCCGAATTTTGTGTTGCACCCGTCGGGCAATGCTTGCCGGTTCCGGACTGCCTGACCATGGCCGAAGCAGCGGCGCTACCAGAGACACTGTTTACCGTCTGGAGCAATTTGTTCAATCGCGGTTTTGCTCGGGAAGATGAAACGGTTCTGGTCCATGGCGGCACCAGCGGTATCGGCACGATGGCGATAAAGCTCGGCAAGCTGTTCGGTCTGACCGTCATTGTGACCTGCGGCAGCGACCAGAAATGCACCGCAGCCAAACAGATCGGCGCCGATCATGCAATCAACTACAAGAGCCAGGATTTTGTCGAGGAGATCAAGAAGATTACCGGCGGGCAAGGGGTCGAAGTTGTGCTCGATATGGTCGCCGGTGACTATGTCGCGCGCAATCTGCAATGTCTGAAAGAAGATGGCCGTCATGTGACCATAGCGGTTCAGGGCGGAGTGCAGGCCACGCTCAACATGGCGCACGTCATGATGAAGCGCCTGATCCTCACCGGTTCGACGCTCCGACCGCAGTCGGCGGAACGCAAGGCGCTGCTGGCCGATGAATTGTACCGATATGTCTGGCCCGATGTGGAAGCGGGCAAATTGAAACCGGTGATGGATGAGAGCTTTGCTCTGGCGGATGCGGCGAAAGCCCATGCCCATATGGAGGCCGGTGATCATATCGGGAAGATCGTGCTGACCGTCGGATAATGATATGAGCGATCGGGCTACACGGGAACGGCGTCTGGAGTACAACATGTCCCGCCGGATACTGGCCAAGGCGATTTTTGCGCGCGTTTAGCCAAATATCTTGCCGACTCCTTCCAAACATCCTACATAGGTTACCAACAGGCCGTCTCCGCAAGGGGGCGGCCCTTTATTTTTATATTGCCGCTGGCTCAGAAACGCCAGCTATCGGAAGGAAGCCATCATGGCCGAACAAGCAACTCCTCTTATGCAGCATGCAACCGCCAGCTGGCTGGTGGACAATACAGCGCTCAGCTTTGACCAGATTGCCGCATTTTGCGGTATCCATATTCTGGAAGTCAATGCGATGGCCGACGATCTCGCCAGCTCCAAATATACCGGTCGCGATCCGGTGCAGGCGCACGAACTGACCCACGAGGAAATCGAAAAAGCCGAGAAAGATCCGGACTACCGGATGGTCTTGCAAAAGGGACCGGATCAGGTGCGCCGGACCAAGGGACCCCGCTACACACCGGTTTCCAAGCGTCAGGACAAGCCCGATGGTATCTCCTGGCTGTTGCGCAACCACCCGGAAATTTCCGATGCCCAGGTTGGCAAGCTGATCGGCACCACACGGACGACGATCAACGCCATCCGCGAGCGCGAGCATTGGAATATCGCCAATATCGTGCCGAAAGATCCCGTGACCCTCGGCCTGTGCTCACAGCGCGAGCTTGACGCTGTTGTTGCCAAGGCCGCGAAAAAGGCTGGTATCGAGCCCGAAGTGGAAGATGACACCAAATTTGGTGGCGACAAGGAAGCGCTGATCGCTGAATTGCGTGAAGAACGCGCGCAAGCGGCACGTGATGCCGAAGCCGCTCTGTCCGGTGAATCCGACGAGGAAGACGACGCTCCCGTTGTCCATACGGCAGAGACTCTTTTCAAGGACAGCTAACCCGTCACGATTTGCGTCAAAGCCAGTTTAATCAACCGATTAAACTCGCTTGCGCTTTCCGTGGTCGAGGGGCTATGGCTGGGCCATGGATGCTCCTCGAAAACCGCTGGCTTATGATGTGATGCTCGCCGATCATGGTTTTGACCCCATTGAATCGGACGGTCTGACCTATCCGCTCGGCGAATATGAACCGAAATTCGGCGAATATTTTGAACTGATGCCCGGCATCGGCTGGACCCGCACGCCGGTGCCCGGTCCGCTTGGCCATATCAACAACTGGGTGCTGGCAGACCGTCATGCCGATGGCAGCGCCGGATTTGCCATTGCCGATACCGGACTGTTCATGCCGCAGGTGATCGAGGCCTGGAAACATCTGTTCAAAGAGGGCGCGCTGCAGGGGCAGAGCGCAACCAGGATCATTGTCACCCATTATCATCCCGATCATGTCGGTTGTGCCGGCTGGCTGGCCAAGCGGTTCAAGGTTCCCCTGCACATGAATCGCACCGAATGGATGCTGACCAAGATGCTGATCGCCGACAAGCGCGATGGCGTGCCGCAAGAGGCACTGGATGAATGGCGTTTCTGCGGCTGGGATCAGAATCTGATCGATGATTTCGCCGCCAAGGGCTGGGGACGTTTTGCCCGGGCCGTCTCGGACCTGCCGATCGGTCACATCCGGATGGAAGAGGGGACCAGACTGAGAACCGGCGACCACGAATGGCGGGTGATGATCGGCAACGGCCACACGCCCGAACATGCCTGCCTGATCGATGACGCGGCCAAGGTGATGATCTCCGGCGACCAGATATTACCGCGGATCACATCGAATATCTCGACGATGCTGAGCGAGCCGACCAGCGACCCGCTGGGCGAATGGCTGGCGAGTATCGACCGGTTCCGCGCCGAACTGGACAATGAACTGCTTATATTGCCCGCCCATGGCCGTCCGTTTCTGGGCGCGCATCAGCGGCTCGACGCGCTGGCGATGCGCCATAACGAGGCGCTCGATGATCTCGAGCAGGGTCTGCGCGAAAGCCCCAAGCGGGTGGTCGACAGCTTTCCCTACCTGTTCAAGCGTCCGATCACGCCGGATGTTGTCGGCATGGCCAGCGGAGAGGCAATGGCGACCCTGCGGCATCTGGAATATACCGGACGTGCCAGTCTTGAAATGAAGGACGGCACCGCCTGGTACAGCGCCGTCTGAAAGGCGCTTTTCGCAATGGTCAGGTCGATTGACGCGGATCAGCCAGCGAAAGTTTTCGCATCCGGTGGCGGCTCAACCTCGCCGCTGGTGCAGTGCAGTGCGTAGCCACGCAGGAATATGGCGAGCGCAGCCAGATCCCCGCCAATCCGAATGGCGCGCCGGGCAGATAGTAGAGACTTCCCGCTACCGTGAAGGCCGCGAAGACTGCGGCAAACATCGGTGGCCCGATCACCGACGCGATGCTTTGCAGGCTCGCCACCGCGCCCTGCAGCTCGCCCTGCGTTTCATCGGATACAGCATTGCTCATCAGCCCATTGATCGAGGGCTGAAACAGCCCCTGGAGCGCGCCAATCGGAATGGCGACGAATATCAGCCATCCTTGATTTGGTCCCGCGACAACATAGAAGACGGAACTAATCGCCATCGAGAGAGCGGCGATAATCACCGCATTGCGTTCGCCGATGCGCGGAATCAGAACGCGGATCAAAAGGCCCTGAACGATAGCCGCGCCGATACCGACGCAGGCCAGCGCCAGTCCCACGGTCAATTCGCTCCAGCCAAAGGCTTCGATCGCATAAAAGGCAAAGATGATTGGATAGACGACATGGGCGGTCATCCAGACGGTCAGGGCCGCCGCATACCAGAAGACGATCTTGTTCTGGCCATGCAGCCCCTTGAGCGCGACCAGAGCATTGGCGCGGGCCATCCTGAAAGGCCGCCGTTTTTCGGGAGGCAGGCTTTCCTTGAGCATGAAAAACCCGAAAAGCAGATTGATGACAGCCAAAAGGCTGGCCGCAAAAAAGGGCAGGCGAGTGCCATATTCGCCCAATATGCCGCCAATCGCCGGGCCGAAGATGAACCCCAGTCCAAAGGCGGCGCCGATCAGACCGAAATTCTGCGACCGTTGCTTGGCCGAAGAGACATCGGCGATATAGGCATAGGCGGTGCTGAAGCTGGCACCCATGATTCCGGCGATGATTCGCGCGACAAACAGCCAGAGAAGCGACGGCGCAAATCCCATCAGGACATAGGCGATGGCATAACCGCCCAATGCTCCCAGCAGTACCGGTCGCCGCCCGTAGCGATCCGACAGATTTCCGACGATCGGACCAAAGACAAATTGCATCGCTGCGTAAGCGAAAGCCAGCCAGCCGGCATAGACTGCTGCGTTGGAGACCGTGTCGCCGGTGATATTCGTGATCAGCTTCGGCAATACCGGCATGATGATGCCAAAGCCGAGCATATCGATCAGCACGACGAGAAAAACGAAGACCAGGGATGATTTTGCGGCAGGGGGAGAACTGGATTCGGACATTTGTTCATTCCCTACACGCTGGCCCCGCAGAAAGGGAGCCATTAACCCGCAATTTTGATTGTCAGTTCAAGCGGCTTCACTTACATAATTGTCAATGACTGAAAAATATCCAACCCAGCCACCGATCTGGAAATCCCGCTATAATCACCCCACCCCGTGGGACCAGTTCTACGCGCCTCTGTCGATGCCCGGAATGTTTTTCCGTTCGGCGGGTCGGCGCGGCGATGCCAATCTGCTCGATTTCATGGGGCGTAAATACAGCTATTCGGAAGTCGCTTCCGGGGTTACCCGTGTGGCCAAGGGGCTTCAGGATCTGGGTATCCGGAAAGGTGATCGGATCGGCCTGTTCCTGCCCAATGTCCCGCATTATGTCAGCGCTTATTATGGCGCGATGGCGATCGGGGCGACGGTCGTCAATTTCTCGCCGCTCTATACGACGGATGAGCTCAGCCATCAGGTCGAAGATAGCGGGACAAAGATCCTGTTCACGCTTTCGGCCACCGCGGTTTTCCCGACGGCCTATCAGGTGCTCCAGCAGTCCAGTCTGGAACGTCTGGTGGTCGGGAGCGTCTCCGGTGCGCTGCCGGCCGGCAAAGCGCTGTTCTATTCGCTGTTTCGCCGCAAGGAGAACAGCCCGCAACCCGAAGATGACCGGATCACCGTCTTCTCGGATTTGATCAACAATGACGGCAACTACAAAGCACCCAATATTCATCCGGACAAGGATATTGCGTTGCTGCAATATACCGGCGGTACCACCGGTACGCCCAAAGGTGCGATGTGCAGTCATCAGAATCTGACCGCCAATGCCCGGCAGATCAACGGCATCGACCCCTTTCTCGAGGAGCCGGATCGGGTGATGGGCGTGCTGCCGTTCTTCCACGTCTTCGCCAACAGCGCCGTACTCAATCGCACCGTCGAACGCGGGGGAGAGATCGTCATGTTGCCACGCTTCGATGCCAAGCAGACATTGAAGGCGATCACGCGCGCGAAGATTACCGCGATGCCCGGCGTGCCGACCATGTATCAGGCGCTGCTCGACCACCCCGATATCGACAAGACCAATTTTTCTTCGCTCAAAGTCTGTGTGTCGGGCGGCGCGCCATTGCCGATGGAGCTCAAGAAGAAATTCGAGGCGAAGACCGGGGCAAAGCTGGTCGAAGGCTATGGCCTGACTGAAAGCTGCGGCGTGGTCAGCGCCAACCCCTATATGGGGCTCAACAAGCCCGGCACGATTGGACAGCCGGTCCCGGCAACCATTGTGAAACTGGTAGACAAGGGCGATCCGACCCAGCCTGCACCAGAAGGCGAGCCAGGGGAATTGATATTCTCCGGCCCGCAGGTGATGAAGGGTTACTGGAACTTGCCGGCGGAAGATGAACAGGTGTTTGTCGATGGCTTCCTGCGCACCGGAGATGTCGCGACGATCGACGAGGATGGCTATATCAAGATTGTCGACCGTTTGAAGGACATGATCTCGGTCGGCGGGTTCAAGGTCTTCCCTAGTCAGGTCGAGGAAGTGCTCTACAAGCATGAAGCGGTCAAGGAAGCGCTGGTGATCGGTGTCCCCGACACCTATCGCGGCGAGAGCCCCAAGGCCTACGTTGCGCTTAATCCGGGAATGGCCGTTACCGGCGAGCAACTCAAGGACTGGCTCAACCCCCAGATCGGCAAGCATGAGCGGGTGGCGGATGTTGTGGTGCGGGAAAGCCTGCCCAAAACGATGATCGGAAAGCTCGATCGCAAGGCGCTTCGCGAAGAGGAGCTCGATTAGTCCGCGTCCCTGCCGGCAAGCCGTTGGCGCTGCTCAGCGCGGGCTGCGCGCCCCCAGCAGCCGTTTGTTGCGTTTTTCGACGGCCTGAAACGCCTTGAACACACTCAGCCCCCGATCGGTCTTCCCGCTCTTGCCAAGATTTTCGAGCTGTTCGTAGAACCAGAAAATGACCGCAAAGCCGGCGACCGCCTTGATCATCTGAAAACGCATGAGAAAGCCCAGCCAATCGGGGACCAGTCGAAGATCGTCCTCGTAACGCGGTAATTCTTCCAGGCCTTCCAGCAATTGCCTGGGAGCATCGGTCATCACGCACATCGGACGGCCCAGGCCAATCAGATCGGCGGCGCCACTGGCGAGCGCGGCTTCCATTGCCGCGCGGGTTCGGAAACCACCGGTTACCATCAGAGGAACCGTGACCGCCTCCTGCATCGCCTTGGCGAAATCGACGAAATAGGCCTCGCGCGCCTTGGTCGAGGGGGCGACATTCTGCTGCTCTTTCTCTTCGATACCGTCGGCCCCCATCAGCGCGGGCTGTTCATAGGTTCCGCCGGAAATTTCGACCAGATCGACGCTAGCCTGCTCCAGCCACTTTACCACCTGCAGGCTGTCGTCGAAATTGAACCCGCCTTTCTGGAAATCGGCGCTGTTCAGCTTGACGGAAATCGGGAAATCGGGACCGACAGCCGCGCGCGTTTTTGCCACGACGGCGAGCAGGAAGCGCGCCCGGTTCTCCAGACTGCCGCCATATTTGTCGGTGCGCAGGTTGGCCCGAGGGCTCAGAAAACTGCTGAGCAGATAGCCATGGGCGGAATGGATCTGCGCGCCGGTGAAGCCCGCCGCCTGACAGGTTTTGGCGGCCAGCGCGAAACGGTCGACCAGCTCGTCAATTTCTTCCACCGTCAGCGCAACCGGTTCACCAAATTGCCCGCCGGGCAGGCCGAGCTTGACCGCCGATGGCGCCTTGGGATGTTTGTTGACATTGCTCTGTGTCTGCCGGCCGGCGTGGCTGATCTGTGCCCAGAAATGATTGCCGTTGCGGGTAGCGGCCTGTGCCAATCTTTGCAGCGCCGCCATCATGTCATCGTTCGCCGGGCCGTCGATGACAACATTGCCGGGCCGCTCGAGATGGTCGCGATCAATCTGGATATTGCCGCTCAGCAGCATGCCCGCCCCGCCGTCGGACCAGATGCCGTATAGCCGTTCCAGTTCCTCCGTCGGTATACCGTCCGGACTTGCCAAGCCTTCGGTCATCGCGGCCTTGCCGATCCGGTTGGGCAGCGTGGCACCACAGGGCAAAGACAGCGGTTCGGCCAGGAGGTTGGTCATGCGGATGGTCCCCGATTTTTGAATTGCGATTAAAGACCGATTCTGTCGCATGTTGGAATTTTTGGCAAGCGGAACCGCCTGCGCGCAATATAATTGGCCCGGAAAGGATCGGTGGGTCAGTATGAAATCCGGCTCTCGGCTAGTTGCGGAAAATTTGCGCTAATCTCGATAATGGCCAGGCCGGACGCGAGGAGCGAGCGAGCGGATCGCCATCGGCTTATCCGACAAGGCTTACTCGACCGCTGGCAGATTGAATCGGTGCAAACCGTCATTCCGCTTAACGGACAGCTTGGTAGGTTCACGAGGATCGAAGTCGCCCACCAGCCAGTTTACCGTGTCACAATATCCTGCCCCGTCGGTCTGTGTTAGCGGGTGGCCTTGTGCTTCAACCACATGGTCGCCCAGTTTTAATCCCGCACGGTCCGCCGCAGATCCGGCAAATAGCCTGCTCACTACCGCTCGACCATCGATCATGGCGATCCCGTACCCGGGATCGGGACGAATTGCCTCGGGTTCGGTTCGTTTTTCAAGAAACATTTGCTTGCCCGGATAATCGAGTGTCACGATGTAACTTCTTAGCAAGCCGGCGCCGAACAGCGTCGGCGGCATGATGCGGACGATCGACTCTGTTGCATCGAGTTTTCCGGACGAAAAAGATACTTCAGCGGTTTCAAAGCGTCTCAATGGACCGCGCTTGCTTAGGCCCCCTGCGGATTCGCCTTCGTAACCCTCGCCCCGCGCGCGCGTGCCAGGAACAATAGAAGCTTGCACGGACGGGTGATCTGCAGCTTTTTCAAAGAATGAGATATTGGCGCCATTGCCGGTATCAAACATCGCCTTGTCGGCAAGATCTCCAACGGAATAGTCGATGATTGGCGCATGAGGATAGCCTGTATCGTAGAGCGCTGTGCTCAGGGTTTCTCCTGTCAGCGCAGGAAGGTCGCTAGCGCTTTGGGCAATCGACAGGCGTTTCGCCTGTGTGTCGATACGCCACGCATTGGCGGAAAAAATCTCTGATCCAATCAGGCCGTTGCCAATCAGGCACCGGCCCATGTCATTATTTGAAAAGTCGTGGATGAGTACCGGCACCTTGCGGAAAGTCAAATTTCCGAGTGTCAGCCGATCAACAATGGCAATTTCCATCATCACCTGCTTCCCGTGAGAATCTGCCCCAATGTTAGTTCCGACGACTTCTAGGTCGAGGGTATCTGCAAATCGCTTCGTGAATACCGTGGGCGAACCAGTGTCGAACAGGAATCCGCCAGTTCGGCCATCAACCGTTGCCTCGATGTGCAATTTACCGTTGCGCAACTCGACCGGAAGATGTGTGACGGATGCCTCTCGCTCGATTATTATCGGAGCTGCGAATATCTCGGCCAGTGGCCGGTTCTGCGTTTTTGCTGAATCAGAACTGGCAGCGAATGCTGCAAGGGCAGAAATCGCGTATGCAAATCGCTTCATCAGAATCTCCCCACCTTCCAAACGAATGCTGTTATTATGAATAACATGAAGTGCCGATGAATGATGAATATCGACGATAAGGGGTAAGTTGAATCATGTGACGACCCTAAGTTAGATATCTGGTCAGCCAAGACCCACTTCCGATCTGTGGGAAAGGTCAGGCCAATGATCGCAATGGATTCAAAAACGTAAATTCAAACTGTCCCAATCCCAGAAAAGGGTATATTTTGCTTTTGTTCGAAATAGGGTATAGTGTTTTAGACCATCGCACGGGGGCAAACTACCGGCGACGGTTGGAGAAGATATTCTGAGGGGAATGAATATGGTTGCAGCAGCACCCCGCAAGTCGGTGAGCAAGAACCACGCACGTCATGATGTGCAAAAAACCGGCGTTCGCTGGGACAAGAAAATGAGCAACAATTGCGCGGCGGCGTTGCTGGTCTACACGATGGCGCAAATTTTCTTCGTGCTGAGCTTCATCGAAACCAAGGGCATGTCGATCGCCCCCTATTTCGGTTTGGTGGTGCTGGTTGCCGTGATCATTCCTTTCTGCCGCAAATTCGAAAAACGCTGGATGGATATGGGCAGCAGCGGGTTGTCCGAGCAGAGCATGGCCGCAAAATTCCGTTCCGATCAGGTGGTCCTGTGGTCGTTGGCTATCGGCCTGCCATTTGTCTTCGTCGGTCTGATCAAGGCCGTTGGGCCGATGCTCTAGAACCCGGGTTCTGAAAACCGGCTATCGATTCTTTCCCAATTGACACCGCATCGTTGACCTTGCGGGACGCCGTACCTATGTCCGGCGCATGCTAAAACCTACAGAAGCGCAGGACCGCGCCGACGCCCTCATATCCCAAGCCAAAAAAGCAGGTGCCGATGCCGCTGACGCTATCTATGTCTGCGATGCGGCGACCCAGGTGCAAATCCGTCTCGGAAATCTGGAAGATGTCGAGCGGTCGGAAGGCGAAGAAATTGGCCTCAGGGTTTTTGTCGGCAAGCGTTCTGCAACCGTGTCCTCATCCGATATGGATCCGAAGATTCTTTCTGCCTTGGTCGGACGTGCTCTGGATATGGCCAGAGAGGCACCGGAAGACCAATATGCGGGACTCGCGCCCGAACAACTGCTGCTGAAATCCGAACCCCATCCCATCGACGGCGATGACGGACAGGACCCGGAACCCGAGCTGTTGCGCGAACTGGCTTTAAAGGCAGAGGATGCAGCGCGAGCGGTCAAGGGTGTCACCAACAGCGAAGGCGGCGGAGCGAGCGCCGGGCGCAGCATCGTCGCCCTGGCGACGAGCCACGGCTTTTCCGGTGCCTATTCAACCAGCGGTTACAGCCTGTCGGCCAGCGTTATCGCGGGGGAGGGCGATGGCATGGAACGCGACTATGCCTATGACAGCGTGCGCTTTCTGGAAGATCTCGAGGCTCCCGAAAATATCGGCAAGGAAGCGGGCGAGCGAGCGGTTTCGCGGCTCAACCCGGTGGATTTTGCCGCCGGTGCCATGCCCGTCGTCTATGATCCCCGCGTCGGCAACAGCCTGCTCGGCCATTTTGTCGGCGCCATTGCGGGCAGCAGTATCGCGCGCAAAACCAGCTTCCTGCTGGATGCGCTTGATACGCAGGTCTTTGACAGCGCCCTGACGATTATCGACTGTCCCCATCGCAAGCGCGGTCTCCGGTCAAAGGCCTTTGACGGCGAAGGCCTGCCCACCGCGAAGACCAAACTAATCGACAATGGTCGCCTGACCCAGTGGCTCATGGAAAGCGCCTCGGCCCGCCAACTGGGATTGCAGCCGACCGGACATGCTTCGCGCGGCGTCGGTGGCGCACCGGGTGTGAGTGTCACCAATCTGCATATGGGCAATGGTTCGGTCAGCAAGGCGGACCTGATCAAGGATATCAAGCACGGCGTCTATATCACCGAGCTGATCGGCATGGGGGTCAATCCGGTCACCGGCGACTATAGCCGGGGCGCGGGCGGTTTCCTGATTACCGATGGCGAGATCGGACCGCCGGTTTCGGAAATTACGATTGCCGGCAATCTGAAAGACATGTTCAAAAGCCTGATCGCTGCCGATGATCTGGAATATCGCTACAGCGTCAACGTTCCGACTTTGCGCACCGACAGCATGACGGTGGCCGGTGGCTGAGCAAATCCATCAGTGGTGAACTTGTCGAACCACGCTATCGGACTGGAAACGCCCTTCGACAAGCTCAGGGCTAACGGAGAAACGCGTGGCTGACATAGATTTCGATCGGGTCATAGCGATCGCCAAGGAGAGCGGGGCGATCGCCATGCGCGATTGGAAACTGGGCAGGAAAGCCGACAAGGCCTGGGAAAAATCACCGGGGCATATTGTCTGCGATGCCGATCTCGCGGTCGACCGGTTTCTGCGATCCGAACTCGGAAAGCTGCTGCCCGAAGCCGGTTGGCTTTCGGAGGAAACCCATATCGATCATAGCGGGGCCGGTGCTGAACTGACCTGGGTGGTCGATCCGATTGATGGCACGAAAGACTATGTGGTCGGCAAGACCGGCTGGTGCGTTTCCGTCGCTCTGGTTCACCATGAATCACCGGTTTTCGGAATACTCGTTGCCCCGGCGATGGAGGAATTCTGGGTGGCTAAAGCGGGCAGCCACAGCGAAGTCAACGGACGGCCCCTGATCGCCAGCCATCGGCAGCAATATGAGGGCTCTCGCATCCCGGCGGAAGATCTGCCGCCGGGACTCAATCTGAAGCCGGTGTCAAAACCGAACAGTATCGCGCTCAGAATGGCAATGGTAGCGGACGACCGGGCAGATGTCGTTGCTTCCACCCGCTGGGGCCATGAATGGGACATTGCCGCCGCCCATGTTATCGCCGCCGAGGCGGGGGCCAGTGTCACCAACGCGCTCGGCGAAACGCTGGTCTACAATGGGACACATGGCAAGGCGCTCGGCGTCCTGTGTTGCTCACAAAATCTATATGACCAGGCCGTGCAGCGGATCGGCAGATATGTCACTGATAATGGCGCCGACGAATAGGTCGTGATCCCAAGCGGCTAGGCTGTGCGCGCTCTCGTCCACAACCCTTCACGGTCGCGTCCGCGCCTGTTGACCAAGGCTTGCGCGAAGGCTTTCACGATCCAGCCCAGCTTCTTGCCCTTGGTGGTGTATATCCGCTGCTCGAGCGAAGCGCCGTCACTACTTTTGATCGCTCGCCCGATATCGCCGTAAATCCCGGCGGCGGCCAGTACCGCCCAGCGGGACCGGAACGGCAGGTTCGATGCACCCACGCGCGCGGACGCTTCATAAACTCCCGCCAGATCGCAAAGCCGGTTGACCAGGATGATCAACGCATCCCGGCGGTCCGGAGCCATGATATCATCAGGATCGATTTGTGCTTCGACAAGCCAGGTTTTCGGCAAATAGCACCGCCCGGCCTGTGCATCCTCGGCCACATCGCGCGCGATATTCGCAAGCTGGAACGCCAGCCCCAGATCACAGGCACGGTCGAGCGTGTCTTGATCCCTTGCAGAGACGCCCATCACGATCGCCATCATGCAACCGACCGTGCCAGCGACATGATAGCAATATTGAAGCAGATCATTCTCGGTTTCCGGTCGCCATCCGCAGGCGTCCAGTGCGAAACCATCGATCATGTCATTGGCCAGAGTAAGGGTAATATTGCATTCCTGCGCGACGATTCCAAAGGCGTCAAACGGCGGATTGCCGGTTTGCTCGCCGCCATGCGCGCGCTCGGTCAACATCCGCATCACGGCGATTGTCTTTTCCGGATTTTGCACTGTCGACATGCCATGACCATGATCCTGCCCGTCGGCAAGATCATCGCAGGCGCGGCACCAGCAATAGAGCAGCCACGCGCGTTCCCGCGTCTGCCGCGAGAAAAGTTTCGAGGCTCGGGAGAAGGATTTTGACCCGCGCTCGATACTCGTTCTGGCGTAGAGGATGAGATTGGCGCGGTTCATGACGTTGGGCGGAAGAAAACCGTTCGCACTGAGCCTGTCGAAGTGCCTGTGGTGTGTAGAAACCGTCCTTCGACAGGCTCAGTGCGAACGCAAAAAGCAGTCACCCCAGATCCTCCAGCATCAGCTCCGCCGTTGCCTTCGCGCTGCCAACCACACCGGGAATGCCCGCGCCCGGATGGGTGCCGGCACCGACAAAATAGAGATTATCGATCACATCGTCCCGATTGTGGACCCGGAACCATGCGCTTTGCGTGAGCAAGGGTTCCAGACTGAACGCGCTGCCGAGATGGGCATTGAGGTCGGTGCCGAAATCCTGCGGCGTGTAGTGAAAACTGGTGATTATGCGGTCATGAATGTCGGGGATCAGGCGCTTGCCGATTTCGTCGAGAATGCGCTTCTTGTAGATCGGTCCCATCACCTCCCAGTCGATCGGCAGCTTGCCCTGATGGGGTACCGGCGCAAGCACATAGAATGTGCTGTGCCCTTCGGGTGCCATTTCGGGATCGGTGACCGTGGGATGGTGTAGATAGAGCGAAAAATCGCTGGGCAGCACGCCATTGTCATAAATATCCTCGAGCAGGCCTTTGTAGCGCGGTCCGAACAGGATCATATGGTGCGGGATGCCCGGCCAGCTGCCCTTCAGGCCAAAATGGACGACAAAAAGCGACGGCGAATATTTCTTCTTCTTCAGTTTGGCGGTGACGGTTTCGCTGCGATGTTTATGGCCAAGAAGATCGCGGTAGCTGTGCATCACATCGGCGTTGGAGGCAACGGCGTCAAACTGTTCGCTCCAGCCCGATTTGCAAGTGACGCCCGAAGCGTGGTCGCCGATAGTATCGATCTTCGTCACCGGATCATCAAGCCGGATCACACCGCCAATCCGCTCGAAATGCTTGACCATCGCGGCGATCAGCATATTGGTCCCGCCCTTGGCAAACCAGACTCCGCCGAGCCGTTCCAGCTTGTGAATCAGGCCGTAAATCGCGCTGGTTTTCATCGGATTGCCGCCCACCAGCAGTGATTGGAACGAGAGAAACTCGCGTAGTTTCTCGTTCTTCACAAAGCTGGAAACCTTGGCATAAATCGAGCGATAGGCTTCAAATTTCATCAGCGCAGGGGCGGCCTTGATCATTGACTTGAAATCGAGAAACGCCTTGGTGCCGAGCTTGACATAGCCTTCTTCATAGAGCCCGCCGCTATATTCCAGGAACTTCTTGTAGCCTTCGACATCATCCGGCTCGATCGCCGCTATATTGGCGTAAAGCTCCTGGGAATCGTTGACATAGTCGAAGTTCGTGCCGTCCGGCCAGTTGAGCCGGTAGAACGGCGACACCGGCAGCAACTCTATGTCTTTCGCCATATCATTGCCGGTCAGTTCCCACAGCTGCGACAGGCAGTCGGGGTCGGTGATCACGGTCGGGCCGCCGTCAAAGATAAAGCCCTCTTTTTCCCAATAATAAGCGCGCCCGCCCGGTTTGTCGCGGCCCTCCAATATCGTTGTCTGGATGCCAGCCGACTGCAGCCGGATGGCGAGCGCCAGACCGCCAAAGCCGGACCCGATCACGGCCGCCTTCTTGAACAATTCATTCTGGGATTTTGCAACATCACTCATGGAACAGGAATACTCATCTATATTTTAACAAAAGGCGAATGGCGCGGGACACGGGAATGGGCGGTTTGCCGGACAGAAGGCTGGCCTGATCGATCCTGGTCGATTTGCCAGCATAAAAGCGGGCAAGCAACTGTTCGTCCTTGGCATAGGTATGTTCCAGTGTCTTGTAGCGCTTTTCGGGATCGGCGCCCAGAAACAGAAAGGCGGCGAGCAGTCTGTAGAATTTGCCATCCTTCCAATGCTGCGTCGCCAGATCGCGCAGCATCCTGTCGAGCCTGTCCTGCGTGATGTCGGGCATTTCGGCGATCAGAACCGCGGTTCTGACCGCCATCGGCAGGGAATAGCTGGTAATCGGCTGAATCAGTGCGGCTCTTGCTCCGGCTCGCGCATCGACCCCTTTGTTGGCTTTCCAGAAAGCCTCGAAATCGCCACCGTAGATGACCGGAAGCCGGCCTTTTTCCTCGCTCAGCACCGCCTCGATTTGCCATCCTCGGGCAGCCGCATATTCGGCAATCCGGGCATGGGATGTTGCGCTGTCGAGATCCGGCTTGTCGGCATAATAAGTGTCTTCGATGAAAATTTCGGTGTCGCTGAACGGCAGGCAATAGATGAACCGGTAGCCGTCAATCTGCTCGACCGTCGCGTCCATGATAACGGGCCGATCAAGACCATGCGGATTTTTCAGCCGAAGCATCTGACCGCAAAATTTCTGCCAGCCAATCTCCAGCGCGGACACATCGCCTCCGCCGCGCACATCCAGCACGGCTTGCGCCGATATTTCTGTACCATCTGCGAGCTGCACTCGGCCATGATCGACGTTTCCCGCCTTATGTCCGGTCTTTAGTGCTCTGGACGGCAGCCGCTTCCGCAATTCCCGGTCGAGGTTCTTCGATTCAATCGAAAAATAACCGTTGCTCAGACTGCGGTTATATTTCGGGAAATGCACATCATAGCCGTCCCACTGGCGGGAAAGTAACGGATCGACCAGCCAGCGATGTTCCGGTTCGACATCGCTTTCGAAAAAGGACCAGATATGATTGCCGCCGAAATGGTCCTCCGCCTCGATCAGGGCAATATTCAATTCGGGCCGCAATTTTGCCAATGCCAGAGCAACCAGACCGCCCGCCAGACCGCCGCCGGCGATTGCCAAATCATAAGGGGTTGAAGTGGGCGTGTTGCTCGGCATCCTATTGCCCTAGCCGATGGGGAAGACTGGCGAAAGCCTGTCTGAAAGCATGTATGCGATTCATGCTTTAGGCCTTGCCCCCCGGCGATCAGCGCCATATTCCCCGGCAATGGACTATGCCCTTGCTATCCTGCTTTCGGCCCTCGCCATGACACTTATCGTCGGCGGGCGCTATCTGCTGACCAGCGGTTTCTTTGCCTGGTTGACCGGCCGGGTGCGGCCAGGTCATTATGATCAGCTGAAACCGCAGATTGCCCGCGAAATTCGCTGGTCTCTCCTGTCTGCCGCGATCTACGGCGTGCCGGCGGGAATTGTCGCATGGGGCTGGCAAAATGCTGGCTGGACAAAGATTTACACCGACCCGGAATTATACCCCTTGTGGTATTTGCCGCTGTCGCTCTTGCTGTTTCTTTTCCTGCACGACACCTGGTTCTACTGGACTCACCGGCTGTTTCACCGGCCGCAATGGTTCAAGATCGCCCACGCCGTCCACCATGACAGTCGCCCGCCCACGGCCTGGGCCGCGATGAGTTTTCATCCGGTCGAGGCAGTGAGTGGAGCCATCGTGATTCCGGCTCTGGTCATCGCGCTACCGATTCATGTTGGCGTTTTGGGGCTGCTATTGCTGGTGATGACGGTTATGGGCGTATCCAATCACATGGGTTGGGAAATGTTCCCGCGCTGGCTGGTCCGCGGGCGACCGGGAAAGTGGCTGATAACCGCGACCCACCATGAGAAACATCACGAGTTGTATAGAGGTAATTATGGGTTATATTTTCGCTTTTGGGACAGGATTTGCGGCACGGATATCGGCCTTGCCGATATTGGGAGCCGTTTCGGCGGTGATGCTGGGGGCAAGCGCGTCCGCGGGTGAAGCACCGGTTGCGCCTGCAGCAGCGCTTTCGGCCTCGATCGATCTCGCGATCACCGGTTTGCGCTCCGACAAGGGCGATGTTCTGGTGTGTCTGAGCGCAAATCCGGAATATTTTCCCGATTGCACCAAAGATAAAAAAGCCCGCAAGTTGAAGATTTCCGCCTCCCGGGCCGACAGCATTCATATTGCGGGCGTGAAGCCGGGTACTTATGCCGTGGCGCTGGTTCACGACGAAAATGCCAATGGAAAAATGGACTTGCGTCTGTTCCTGCCGCGTGAAGGTTTTGGCTTTTCCCGCAATCCCAAAATCGGCATGGGCCCGCCAAAATTCAAATCAGCGCAATTCACCGTCGGCGCCGACGATGCCCATTATGCGGTTCGGATGAAATATATCCTGTAATCCGGCGAAGATTAACCGTTCAAAGGGATCGGGATGCGATTTGCCGAGGCCGGACTTCGGAACGATGCACAGCGGCATGGCGTCAGTGTGGGATCGGCAATGTTTTGCTGCCCAAAACAATGCCATGGGACTGGCCTTGAACAGAAGCACTTTGTCAAACGCTGGATCGGGCCTATGTTGGCGATGGAACCGTTGCTATCTTGGCGCGTTTGACTGTTGTGAAACCGGATTGGAAATAGTCTTGAAAAAATCGAACATCCTTTGCCGTGCTGCGGTGATTTCTCTCGGCTTCGTGGTGTCTTCCCCGCTTCTGGCACAGGCAGTCCCACCGCCGATGCCGGTCGAGCAGTCGGTCTTCGATGGCGACTATCTGACTGCGGGCATCGGGGTGGCGATCGGCCCGAGTTACGAAGGATCGGATAATTACACGTTTTCCCCGCTGCCGGTTGTTCTGGGCAGCTACGGCGGCGTGGATTTTCAGCCCCGCGGTCCGGGCATTGCATTCGATTTTATCCCCGACGAGAAGGGCGCGAAAGTCGACTTTATATTTGGTCCGGTGGTGCGGGCGCGGTTCGATCGGCAGAATTCGATCAAGGATCCCGTGGTGAGCTCTCTCGGCAAACTGGATTTCGCTGTCGAAATTGGTCCCTTCGCGGGGCTTCAGGTCAATCGCGTGCTCAACCCCTATGACTCGCTGACCGCACAGGTTGATCTGCGCTGGGATGTCGCGGGTGCGCATGACGGGATGGTCGTATTCCCCAGCCTGACCTATTTTACCCCGCTCAGCCGCGGTGTCGTCACCAGCCTGGCGATCAGCGGCGAATATGTCGACAATGACTATGCCGACTATTATTTCAGCATTTCACCTGCCGGATCAGCAGCCAGCGGCCTGCCGGTCTTTACCGCCACCAGCGGCTGGAAAAATGTCGGAGCAACGGTGCTGACCGCTGTCGATCTCGACGGCGACGTGACCAATGGCGGGTTCGGCCTGATCTTTCTCGGCAGCTATTCCCGGATGCTCGGCGATCCGAAAAGGTCCCCGGTCACATCGATCCGCGGCAGCGCCAGTCAATGGTTCGGCGCGGTCGGTGTGGGATATACTTTCTGAGAGCGATCAGACAGAATGATTAACCGTTGGCGATCATCGGCAGCACTTTATTTGTCAACTGTCTTCCGGCACCATTTTTTAGGCACGCCGACACTTTGTTCGTCACCAGTTATATAGGTTGCAGACCAGTTGAAGCAATTTGCATCTTCGGTGTCCCAAGTCCAACGGTCAATTTGACGCCAGCTCTTGTCGGTTCGCGTGACCACTATGTCGCGCACGATTTCGTTTTCCTTCGGTTTGGATAATGTCCCGAGAACCGAAGCGCCGCGAATTCCATGTTCGGTAAACAGCACGCGATGCCCTGACGGATCATAGGCAACCAGACCTGCGCCGCTGTGTCTGGTTTTCCCGTCCTTGATCTGCCAGTCCCCAAACACCATCCACTGGCGATCAGAGCCCCAGGAAAATTCTATCCAATTGTCGGTCACGTTGTTCTCGGTTCGCCATTTCCTTTCCGCTTCCGGCAGTGTTGCTGGATCGGGATACCATCGTCCGGTCAATATTTGATATTCATCCAGAATTTCGGTTTGCAGTGGATCGATTTCCTGTTCCTGCGCCTGCGCTGAAACCGGCATTATCGCCAATGCGCTCGCCGCGCCCACCAACCCGATATTGTCCACCCAGTTTGATTTCATATTATCTCTCCCCAATAAGAACGCTGGCTAGCAACAGATCAATATCGGCGTGCGAAAAATCTGCAAAAGCATCGCCATGTTCGATGAACGGCATTAAATATTAAGCGGAAAATCACGATTTCTGCCGCTTTCACGACGATATTCTTGGGGAGAGAAGTAATCGAAAATGCCGCGAGCCATGCCCGAACGCAAGCAGGGCTTTCCCCCCTTGCAGAAGCGCTTTGCCTTAATGATTGGATGCTGCTAATCTGGAGATATCCCCGGGGAGCCTGGCATGCAATTGCTGGTTGAGAGCGGAATAAACCGCGACCCGTTGAACCTGATCCGATTAGTATCGGCGGAGGGAGGGAGCGGCGTTTATCGGGTGAAAACCAGAAAACCGCTCTCTCGAACAAGGAGAGACGCGATGGGCAGTGCAGGCGATATCACCGGGTGGATCACCCTTTTCATCGGACTCTACGGGCTGGCTGCCGGCGTTGGCGAATATCGCAACCCCGGTTTCTGGCTCAATATGGTTCGCGAAGTCCGGGCGAGCAGCGCGCTGCAATTTCTCACCGGCCTGTTCACGCTGACCATCGGTGCGACAATCTATCTCGTCAATCCCTTTGATCCGACCGACTGGCTGTCGATTCTGATCACCGTCATCGGCGGCTGGATCGTCATCGAAGGCATGCTGATCCTCGCGATGGGCGGCTGGTTCATGGGATTTGCCAGCCGCATGATGGCCATCGTGTCTCCGGCCTGGGCCATCCTTTCCATCATCATCGGCCTCGCCGCGATATTTGCCGGCTTTGTCCGGCTGCAAGTTTAACCTGAAAACAAGAAAGTAATATACATGGCAGATCTCCCCGCAAAAACCGAAATCGGCGTAACCACCGGCGCGATCCGTGGCTCGAAAAAAGTCCATGTCGCGGCGCACAGCGGCTCCGGCATCCGCGTGGCGATGCGCGAGATTCATCTCGAGGGCGGCGAAGCGCCTATCCGGGTCTATGACACGTCCGGCCCTTACACCGATCCCGAAGCACTGATCGATATCAAGACCGGCCTCAACGAACTGCGCAGCCCGTGGATCCGCGCGCGCGGCGATGTCGAGGAAGTCGACCAACGCGAGGTCAAGCCGGAAGACAATGGCCAGCTCGGCCCGGACCGCTCCGGCGGCGTCGCACCTTTCCCCAATGTCCGCCGCAAGGTGCTGCGCGCCAAGCCGGGCCAGAATGTCTCCCAGATGCATTATGCGCGTCAGGGGATCATCACCCCGGAAATGGAATATGTCGCCGAGCGCGAAAATCTCGGGCGCGAGCGATTAAAAGAATATGTCCGCGACGGCGAAAGCTTCGGCGCGTCGATCCCCGACTATGTCACGCCCGAATTTGTCCGCGACGAAATTGCGCGGGGCAGGGCGATCATCCCCAACAATATCAACCACCCGGAATCCGAACCGATGGCGATCGGGCGCAATTTCCTGGTCAAGATCAACGCCAATATCGGCAACAGCGCGGTCGCCTCCGATGTCGCCAATGAAGTCGACAAGATGGTCTGGTCAATCCGCTGGGGCGCGGACACGGTCATGGATCTTTCCACCGGCCGCAACATCCACGACACCCGCGAATGGATCATCCGCAACGCGCCGGTGCCGATCGGCACCGTGCCGATCTATCAGGCGCTCGAAAAAGTCGGCGGCGCCGCCGAAGAGCTGACCTGGGAAATCTTCCGCGATACGTTGATTGAGCAGGCCGAGCAGGGGGTCGATTATTTCACCATCCACGCCGGCGTGCGCCTCCCCTATGTGCCGATGGCAGCCAAGCGCGTCACCGGCATCGTCAGCCGCGGCGGTTCGATCATGGCGAAATGGTGCCTAGCCCATCACAAGGAAAGCTTCCTCTACGAGCATTTCGACGACATCACCGAGATCATGAAGGCCTATGACATCGCCTACAGCCTCGGCGACGGCCTGCGCCCCGGCTCGATTGCCGACGC